>JAEEGG010001175.1_pt1 | contig 72178 bp, 48 predicted proteins | sample 9134161 | NCBI WGS metagenome assembly JAEEGG01 (sample SAMN16246543, study PRJNA631951) | gut metagenome | biome: gut microbiome; feature: rumen; material: CR-attached | host: Bos | place: Iran: Karaj | collected 2018-10
TCGTCCACCATGCGGTTGTAGGCATCCACAAGGGCGGAAATCTCATCCGTGCGTCCGTAACTGATATGCTCCAGGGCGCCCTGTCCGGCACGGCTCATGGTGCGTCCCATCAGGCTTAGGGGCCGGAACACCCTGTCTAGCGCCGCCGACTCCATCAGGCGGGCCAGCAGGAACAGCAGGATGAACACCGTGATGATGGTCATGGAATGGGTCACGGCGTCGCGCTCGAAGTCGTAGCTCTCCTCCACGTACGGGGCGCTGAGTATGGCCACGATACTGCCGTCCGGGCCTATCAGCGGCATGTACATGGTGTGGTAGTGGCGCCAGCCGAGGGTCTCCTTCCGTATGCAGTAGCGTTTGTTGAGGCGCATTATCTGGTCCAGGGCCTCTTCGTCGATGCGGTAGCCGAGAAGCATGTAGTCGAGGGCTTCCGGATTGGTGCTCACTATGATACGGCCGTCGGTGGAATAGACGCTGATGTCGGAGCCGGTGTTGTCGGAGACGGACTGTATCAGGGCCACGAGTTCGGAGGAATGCTGCACGTCGCGTATATCCATGCCGCGCAGTCCGTTCTGGGCGAGCAGCTGCATGGCGTTGATGCGGTCCGACATGATGGCCACCTGGTTGGCTTCGTTGCGCCGGTACACGAAGAACACGCTCACGCTGGCCATCACCACCATGGCCGTGATAAGCGACAGCATCAGCGTCCAGGACATCCAGGAGCGGAAGTAATTGCGCTCCCTGGAGCTCGGCCCGCGCCTCTTCGGCTTCAGGCCCAGCAGCAGGAGATACATCACCAGGGCGGCGAAAACGGCCGCCACCACGTAGCTGAAGAAGCCGATCTCGCGCCTGGAGATGATGACCGCCTCGTCGTCCGTGATCACGTTGACGAAATGCACGAAGCCGTCGCGCACGTAGTGGCACACGCGGTCCTTATAGACCGAATCGTACATCCAGTCGTCCATACGCGTGGAATAAGGATACTCGCCCTTGAACAGGCGCAGGTCCCTGCCCTGGTAGCGGGAGTAGGAGTAGGCCGAGGGCACGTTGAGCCGGTTGGTCGAGACCTGGCTCAGCAGGCGCGAGTAGCCCTTGCCGTCCGGCAGGTTTTTCTGCTCCACGTCGAGCACGAGGTGCGCCACCATTCCCGAAGGATGGAAATAGGTGAAAATGCCGTCGTAGCGGGCCGGGCCCTCCTGCGTGCCCGAGCAGAGGAAGAACGAGCCGTCCGAAATCGGCACGCCTTCGGATGTCAGGTGCTCGAAGGCAGAGATCGACTGCGGCGACGAGACCCCGGGACGCACCATGTGCACGCTTATCGAATAGTCCGCCGATTCCGCCAGCAGGTAGTGGTCGATGATGCGGTTGCGTATGATGACCTCTGCCCCGTCGATGAAGGCGAGGGCGGACACCACGGCATCCTCGGCGATAGGGCGCTCCACCTTGAGCAGCTGCAGCTCGAGGGTGATGTCCCTGTCCACCGCAAGCTTTCCGGCCCACACCTCCACGCGCCCCTCTTCCTTCTGGAAGCCGAGCACCGCGAAGGCGACCACCAGATAGATGCCGGTGACCAGCGAATACGCCACGCGCGCCGGACCGGAGAAGAAGTCGATGCGCCTGCCCAGCACGCGGGAGAAGGCCGGCTGGAGCATCTGCAGCATCATCGGCACCACGGCGAGCACCGAAAGGAACGAGGAATACACCACGAAGGAGTACACCGACAGGCTGCCCAGCTTATAGAGCTCCAGCGAAATGTTCGAATTCGAAATGATGCTGCTGAGCGTCAGGTGCACGTAGGCAAGCAGCGTCAGCAGCAGTAGCACGTCCAGCGCCGACAGCAGCACGGCGGCCCTCTTCGTGGACACCGCCTGCCACAGGCTGCGCCGCACAAGATAGACCACGGTCACGCACAGCAGCACCGCCAGATTGAGCAGCAGCACCGCCCCGAGCGAGAACAGCAGCGAGCCGCCCGCATAGACCATAGGCGAAAAGATGGCATACTCCGACTGCGCGCTGCGGCCCCAGAAATACATGGCCGCCGTGGCCAGAAGGATACCGGCCACGGAAATAAGGGCCCTTCGCAGCGTGCGCCTCATGAACACGAAGGCCACCGCGGCGGAAAGGAAGAGCGCAAGGCTGATCCACAGCAGCACGGCATTCGCCACCACCACGCCGGTCAGCGAGTCATACAGCACCTTGAACACGGGCTTGCCGCCCAGGGACACGGGGCTGCCACCGCTGAAGGTCAGCGGCCGCACGGAGAATCGGCGCCCCAGGTGCAGCTGCGGATTCACGCCCCGGAACGAGGCGTTGTCCAGCGTGGAGCTGACCAGAAGGCCGGAAATCACCTTCCTTCCGTCCGTCTCCTGCATCTTCACGATATACCAGTTGGGGCCGATGTTCAGGAAGCCCGGTTCCTCGGTCACGTAGCTCAGGGGCGAACGCAGGTTCACCTTCGGATTGGCAATTCTCTGCACCACCACCCGCGAGCTGATGTCGTCGTTGTAGAGGGGGAACTTGTTGCGCCACGACAGCAGGGAGTCTCCTTCATACACATAGATGACCATGTCTTCCGGCAGCTTCTGCTGGGGATGCTGGACATACCAGTCCAGGCGGGCCATGCGGCGCGACAGCCGGCGCTCCACCTTGCGGGCGGCGGAGTCGGTGTCGCCTACCGCGCGGGGCGTGGCCACGGCAAACACCATCAGCACGAGGCTGAGCACCGCCAGTGCCAGCCAGATATGGTCCCTTATGTTGCGCCGTCTATTCATTATGGTACGGAGCCCCGCGCAAAATCGTGAATGCGCGATATAGCTGCTCTGCAAAAACCGTTCTCACAAGCTGATGGGAGCAGGTCATCTTCGAGAGGGAGAGTTTCGAATCGGCCCTGGAGTACATCCCGGGGCTGAATCCGTATGCCCCGCCCACCACGAAGACGATGTCGCGTCCCTGCTGCATCAGGCGGTTGAGGCTACTGGCGAACTCCACGGAGGTGAATTCCCTGCCGTGCTCGTCGAGAAGCACCACATGGTCCGCAGGCCTGATCGCCTTGAGGAGGCACTCCCCTTCCCGCTGCTTTATCTGCTCCCTGTCCATGGCGCCGACTCCCTTCAGCTCAGGCAGTTCATGCACCGAGAAAGGCGCGTAGTGCACCAGCCTGGAGCGGTACATCTCCAGGCCGTCGGCCACCCAGCGGATGTCGGTCTTGCCCATGGTCAGCAACGTTATATGCATCGGATGCAAAAATAAGAAACTGGCTTAATATTTGCAAAGAAAAGCGGACGGTATGAAGTATTTGCGTATTGCGATTCTCGCTTTGCTGCTGTCGGGGCAGATGGCCCTGGCTCAGAACATGTTGGTGCGAAAGGCGTCCACAGAGGTGCCGACTTCCGGCGACGACGTGTTCGTCCCGATCAGCAAATACATTGCTGCAGGCAATTCGGAAGCCCTTTCCGCGTGGTTTTCCGACAATCTGGAGATTGCGGTCCTTGCGCGCGAAAGCGACGCCAGCCGCGCCCAGGCCCGCCAGATCGTCAAGTCCTTCTTCGACACCTACACCCCCCGCAGCTTCGACATCACCCACACCGCAGGCCGCGCCAATATGAAATACGCCTTAGGCAACCTCAAGGCCGGCGGCGAGACCTTCGTCGTCACGATCTTTATGTCCTGCAAGGACAACACCTATAAAATCCAGCAACTGAAAATCGAACGCTTGTAGGCGTTCGATTTTATTAGCCGGAAGGCCAAGACGGTTGCAGGGGCGGTAAGGGGCGATTCAGGTCCCCAACCTACCCGGCTCAAGTCGCCATCCTTTTTGGCGCAGGCCCCCTTCCCTTTTTGGCGCAGGTCCATTCTTGCTTGGCGCAGGCCCCCTTCCTTTTTGGCGCAGGTCCATTCTTGCTTGGCGCAGGTCCCCTTCCCTTTTGGCGCAGGTCCATTCTTGCTTGGCGCAGGCCCCCTTCCTTTTTGGCGCAGGTCCGAAAAAAGGTTGGGGACTTGCGCCACCAGAGGCCACAGAGGAAAGATTTGCGGCGCAGGTCCCCCACAAAAAAACGGACCTGCGCCAGGAAAGCCGGTGACCTGCTCCATAAATGCCCAGGACCTGCGCCAGGAAAGCCAGTGACCTGCTCCATAACTGCCCAGGACCTGCGCCAGGAAGCCGGAGGAGAGGTTGCAGCCCCAAACCAGTGGCCGCCAGTGGCCACCCCGAAGGGCAAATAATGAAGAAGAAGTCTCGCAGAGACGGGAGGGGCCCACAAGCGTAGCGCAGTGGGAGGGATGAGCGGAGCGAAGGTTTGGGGTTGCAACCTCTCCTCCGGCGAGAAACGCAGCAGATTGACTACGAGAAAAAACTGAATCTCCACAGAGACACTATGGAGATTCAGTTTTGGTAGATATTCAAAGAATTTATTTTATGCTGATGCGGGGTCCCGGGAACTCGGCAATGTTGTCGATGTTGTAGAGCGGGATCATACGCACGGTGGAGCCCGATGAGGTGGCACCCTTGATGGTCTCGCCGTCTGCTGCGCACACGAATATCTGGATTGTGGCGCCGGCTGCATCCTCGGGGACGGTGTAGGTGGCGACGAACCTGGAGTGGGAGGTGTAGTCCTTGGTCTTAGCCATCTGGAGATGGGCTGTGACGCCGCTTGTCGTCGTGTATGCGTTGGAGCATTCGCCCACGGTCCAGTCTGCGGATTCCGCCGTCCTGAACTTGGCCACCCAGTTCTTCGGGAGGGAGTTGGCGCCCGATGCGAGACCGCAGTCGAGGATGATCACCTGGCCCTTCTTCAGGTTCTGGCCGGGGATGGAGAAGAGGAATCCGTCATCTGCAGCGGTGGACTTGACGGCGTAATGGCCTTCCGCAGCGGTGATGAACACCAGGGGGAATTCGATTCCGCTGTTCCTGATCCAGGAGATCTGGGTGCCGGCGGGAGCGCCGTCTTCAGGCAGGGCGATACCCTTTCCGGTGCCCTTGCTGTAGTCGTTGGCGCCGGCAGTGGACCAGTCGGGGCTGTGGCTCTCCACATATTCAGCATCATCGCAGCGCCAGGCGGCGAGAAGGGTCTCGGTGGCCACATTTGCGGCCTGCACGATGCCGATGGTGCAGCTGGCGGAAGCGCCCGACAGGACGATGCCGCCGGTACGTTCCTCACTGACGGAGTTGGGAGCCACGGTGACCTTGATCTCAGCGTTCTGGCCTCCTGCAGGGCTCACTGTGACCCAGTCGGGAGTCGCCGAGACATTCCAGTCGGTGTTGGCGCTCACGGCTATGGTGAACTCGCCGCCCTCGGCAGCTGCGGTGATGGTGTCCGGATTTGCGGTGATGTATGCCGCAGGATTCTGAATCACTATCACAGACATTTCCGGGGCGTCGCCGCCAGCTAAAGTGACGGAGCCCTCGCGGATTGTGCTGCCCTTGTATTCAGCTACCGTGACGGTGATTTTTGACTGACCGGGTTGCACCGATCCAGGAGTCACACTGATCCAGCTTTCGCTCGGGGTAGCAGTGACCTGCACGTTGGCGTCGATGGAGATATCCTGGCTTCCGCCGGCCGCCTCGAAGGTCATTTTGCCGGGAGACCCCATTATTCTATCGTTGTTGGGAGACGCCAGCTGGGTCACTGACACGACCTTGGAGAGCTTGTCGGACTTCACGGTCACGGAACCCATACGGTTCTGGTGGGTGGGATTGGCAGATGCGGTCACGCTGAAAGAGGAGGCAGATGTAGAAATCGTGAGCCATTCGGTGCCGCTGGTGAGCTCGGCCGTCCAGGAATTGTTGGCCTCAACGTTGATGGTCTGGAAGCCGCCAATAGCCTCGATCACGATGCTCTCCGGCTTCACGGAAAGGGTGGGATCGGCAGGTTTCTCCGGCTCCTTGGGCTGGCAGGAAGCAAGGACTGCCAGTGCGCTGATGATGAACAATAATGACTTTTTCATAAGGCTGTTATTTAGTTTTATATGATTCGGGGGTTTCCCATTCCTGCTTCATGTCATAGGGCAGTACCCATATGTTGCCGCGGGAATCGGCGAAGTAGATGCGGGAAGGGGTGATGCGGTCGGGATTGCCGTCGGCCCAGTAGCAGAAGAAGGGATCCGTGCCGCCGAAGGGACGGCGGACGTAGCCGTGGTTGTAGGGACTGTTCTTCGTGAGCATGGCGGTTTTCTTCCATTTTTTGCCGGCGTTGGTGGTCTTCCAGACAGCGATCTCGCCGCCGGTGCCCCAGAGCTGCGGGCCCGGCTCGGAAGGCACAATGACCGTCCATTTCCTGCCGTCCACCCAGATGCTGCCGCTGTCGTAGTCGTGCCAGGTGGAGCATATGTGATTGAAAATCCACTTCTTACCGTTCCAATTAGCAGTCCAGAAATCCCTCGGGCCGTGGTCCGGGCCCGGCTGGTGGCCGTAGCTGGTGAGGTAGAGTATGACAGGATTTCCGTCCGCATCGAAATTGACATCCTTGATATACACGTTCTGGCCCTTGCTCTGGGCATCCAGGATGCGGCAGGGGCTGTCCAGGTCGGTCACGGGCGTCGGGATGACCTGCCCGTCGGCGGTGGTCCAGGTCTTGCCGTAGTCCAGGGTCTGGAGGTAGTAGATGTTGGTGCGGGTGTCGCAGTCTCCGTTGAGGTGGCGGTTGAAAGTGGTCACGATCTTGCCGTGGGCACGGTCGTGGCCGGTGACCTGGTAGTGGCCGCTCTGCTTGTCGCCGGGGCATTTGATGTCGGCAAGATGGTGGCCCTGGTCCCACTCCGAGCCGTCCGCTGAGGTCATCCAGTAGAGCTGACGCTTGCCGGTATACTTGGTGTAGCCCACCAGGAAGCCCTTCTGCGGGTCATACATAGGCTGGGGATAGGTCATCTCCAGCTTGAGCACCTGGGTGAAGGAATTGATGTCGTAGGGCTTGTCGCTGCGGTAGATGAAACCTGGGCGTTTCTTGGAGCGGCCGCTCACGAACACCCAGAGATAGCCGTCCTTGTCGATCTGCAGGGCCGGATTGTCGTGGGGGTCGTTGACCTTTTCCTTGTCGAACACGCACACGGGCATCTGCACCATGCCGGTCTTGTGGTCGAAGCAGCCTATCATGCAGAGCAGGTGCCGCTCCTTGGCTGCCGTGGTGCCGCCGTACACGAAGAAGGTCCTTTCCACCTCGGGGGCATACACCGCCATGGGATTGTGCTTCACGGTGTAGGTGCCAAGTCCGCCGGAATATTTGTAGCCGTAGGCCGATTCCTGGCCCAGGGTGAACCATATTCCCTTGTAGCCCGGCTGTTTGCTGTTGTTCAGGGGCTGTGCTATGGCCTGGGCGCAAAGGAGCGCCAGGATCAGGATTGCAGGAAGTCGCTTAATCATAATTCTCCGGGTTTTCATCCTGCCATTCGCTTATGCCGTCGCGTATGCGGTTGCGGAAGGTAAGGTAGTCGCTCACGACCGAGGTCGTGCCGTCGCCATTGTCGTAGGAGTAGTTGAGGTAGATGACCCTGTCCTGGATCGCCTTGGCGTTGTTGGTGTGGCAGTAGCCCACGGAGACCTTGGGATCGGAGCAGGTGGCCGTGACGTTCTCTCCGTCGAAAGTCAGTTCGAAGGAGCCGCTCCTTTGCCCTATCTTATTGGTCTTCACGCTGTTGGGACCGGTCGTGGTGAGGGTGTAAATCTTCGCGTCATCCTGGGGCACGGAGAAAGGATAGCTATCCGTCGACACTTCCTTGCCGGTGAGGTTGTCCACCACCTTGCGCTCGCCGCCGTAGTACCAGTAGCCGAAATACTTGCATTCGTACTTGACCGCGATGACCTCGAAACTCTTCTCCGGAGGAAGCTTGTCGGCGTCGGCCGAAGTGATGCGGAAGGCCAGGGCATATTTCGGGACTATGGCGTCGGGATCGGCCAGGAAGACGTCGGTGGCGGTGATGGTCACGGCATCGGTATGCCTGCCGGCCTTGATGCACATGTCCCCGAGCCCCGACACGGTGAAGTGACTGGCAGGAAGCGGGACGAGCGCCTTCGCACCGGTGGCCTTGACTTCATTGGTCACATAGGACTGGCTGAGCTGGCCGAACTTGCCCTGCCCCAACATGCCCGCATAGGCGGTGAACGGGGAATAGTCGGTCAGTCCGAGGGCGGTGGGCAGGTCGGCGGTGACCAGGTCGGGAGCGAGTTCCACGCTCACCTTCCTGTCCCTGCCGTTCTGCATCACGCCGGCGAGCCCCACCGTGAAATCGAATTTCTGGCCCTCGCCCACCACGAAGGTGCGCAGGTCGTACTGGAACGCGCAGTAGATGGTCGAATAGTCGTAGTCCTTGACATAGTCCTCATAGCAGCCGGACAGGAGGCCGCAGGCTGCGAGGGCAAGTGTCATGCGTGTTAAAATCTTCATAATCACAGCATTTTATTTCCAATCTTCCCAGCCCTTGTTCTGGACCAGGCCGGGAGCGAGACGCATTTCCCTGTAGGGTATGGGCATCCAGAGGGACGGGAAGCTGCGCCTTTCGATTTCATTATAGGTATATTGTCCGCCCTCGATGGACACGCCGCTGACCGGAACATTGATTTCCGACACGTCCGTGGCCCAGCGGCGCACGTTCTTGAAGCGCACGCCCTCGAAGCAGGTCTCGATCCTCCACTCGTTCTTGACCAGCTTGTCGAAAGCGGAACGGGAAGCCGCGCAGGCCTCGAGGTAGGGATCGCCGTCGGCGCCGACTCCGTTCTCATCCTGGGTGCCGGTGTTGACCTTGCGGCTGCGGATGTAGGCGAGGGCCTCCTTTGCGCTGAGTCCGTCGATGGGGGTATTGGGGCCGACCGCCTGGTTGGCCGCCTCGGCGAATGCGAGGCACATGTGGGTCCAGCGCAGGAAGAAGATGCTGTGCTGGGCGGTCTGGACGGAAACGTCGTTGGGGTTCCAGCCCAGGGAGACGTATTTCTTCACATAGTAGCCCGAAGGCGAAGTCCTGAGGCCGCCCGGAGCGTCCTTGCCGCCGTCAGCTATCTCGAATGTGTACATCAGCGTGTATGGCGACTGGTTCCTTATGACGGTGCAGCCGTCATAGAAGATGGAGGCGTAGAAACGGGGGTCCCTGCCTTCGTAGGGCCTGGACTTGTTGTAGCCGGAAGCCGGATCCGTGATGGGATAGCCGTTGGCCATGGGGAAGGCGTCCACAAGTTCCTGGGAAGGCACTATGTTGGCACTGCCGCCGAAGCCCAGGGGATAGAAATTGGTCTCGTAGGTGGCGTTCTGTACGATGTTGCCGAGGAAAATGATTTCGGCGGCATTGGGGTTGGTCCACATGAAGCTGCCTCTCGGGTCAAGGCCGCCAGCTTCGCTCCTGAGCTTGAAATCGATGACTTCCTTGGCCGCGCGCGCCGCCTTCTCCCAGCGGGTCTTGTCGCCGGCGGGATTGAAAGCCGGGCTTGCCCAGGTCAGGAGCACCCTGGCCTTGAGGGCCTTTATCGACACGGCGTCGAGGGCGCGGTAGCGTATGGCGCCGGTCACATGGAACGCCTCACCCTGGAGGTACTGGTCGCGGTTTGCCGGGGGCAGGTACTTGAGGGCCGAATCGCAGTCGGCAAGTATCTGCTTCACGCTTTCGTCGTAGGACGGGCGCACCAGGGTCTTGTTGTCGAAATTCTCTGCGGCGACGGGCTCGGTGGGAATATAGACGCCCAGCAGGGAGCCGTCGGTGCCCACACCGCCCCAGAATTCCAGCAGGTTGAAGCCGTACCATGCCCTGAGGCCGAAGGCGTCGCCCTGGAGGCACTTCTGGAGCACCTCGTTGGAACCGGGATCCACCAGATAGCGGGTCTTGCGGCCGATATCGTCCTTGAGAAAGAGATTCACGTAGTAGATGGCCTCGTAGTCCCTCGTCCACACGCCGGACAGCGGGTTGCTGGTCATCTGCGCGTTGCCGATAGCAAACTGGCGGTTGCCGGCAGCCTTGTCGCGGTAGAGCATGTCGTCCGTGCAGGAGTCCAGGCCTATGAATTCGGTGGTGTAGTATGAACTGGGCCTGAGATTGTAGGCCTTGTCGATGAAACCGCGGATAATGGTCGGGTATTCCGAGTAGTTGTCCTCGTTGTAGGAGCCGTCGGGGAACGGCTCGAGGAAACTGCAGCCGCAAACTGCGAAGAAGGCCGAAAGTGCGATTAAAATATTCCTTTTCATAACTGCAGTCATTTTAGAATTCCATCTTCACACCGGCCGCGACCGTCCTGTAGAGAGGATAGGTCGAGACTCCGGAATTGTGGTTTTCGGGATCGACGTACTTGATTCCGGTGAGAGTCAGCAGGTTGGCTCCGCGCAGCGAGAACTTGACCCGCTTCAGGGCCTTGGGATTCTTCGGCACCAGGGTGTAGGCCAGCTCGACCGTCTGGATCTTGAAGTACGAGCCGTCCCTGAGCCAGAAGTCGGAAGCCACGAAGTTGTTGGAGGACTTGTCGTAGCCGAGCCGGGGATAATCCCCGCCGATATTGTCGCGCACGAAAGCGGAGTAGTTGCCGTCGCCCCATCCGTTCCAGAAGAACTCGTTGGTCAGCGGCACATCGAAGCCGGCGGCTCCGGTGCCCACCACGAAGAGACTCCAGTTCTTGTAGCGCAGGTCGAGATTGACGCTGTAGCGGAACCGGGGAGACGTGTCGCCTACTATCTTCTTGTCGTTGTCGTCTATCTTCCCGTCATCGTTGAGGTCTTTGTACTTGAGGTCGCCCACGCGGGTGTCGGGATTATAGAGGGGGCTGGAGGCTATTTCCTCCTCACTCTGGAACTTGCCTATGCACTCGAAGCCTCGGTAGGAGCCCGAACGGGTGCCTGTAATGCGCTGCCAGTCATAGACATAGAAGTCATTGGCATACTTGGCGTAGTAGTTGGACCACGACATCAGGTCGGCCATGGCGCTGAAGTACCAGTCCCCTGCCGTCCTGGTGTACCTTGCCATGAAGTCGAAGCCCATGGAAAGGTTCTCGTTGTAGTTGCTGTAGACGGCGATGTTGCTAAGGCCGGTCATGCCGGCGAACTCGGCGGAGGTGTCCGTGACCAGGCCCTTGTGGCGGAGCCGGTAGAGGTTGACTCCGAGGTCGAGGCAGCCGAAGAGCCTCGCATCCACCTTCAGGTCGGCCTGGAAGATGGTCGGCCAGGTCAGGGAATGGTTGGCAAGGCGGCTGATCGTGGTGGTCTGCGAAGTCCTCTTGTCGGATCCGAACCACTGGTATGCGGTGGCGGGGCCGAAAAGATTGCCCGAATCGCTGACGTATGCGGCCCGGTAGAGATACTTGGAGCCGTAGACATCGTAGTCTGCGATATTGCCCACATCCACGCTGACTTTCAGCTTGTCGAGCCATGAAGCTCCCTTCAGGAACTCCTCCTCGCTCGCCAGCCAGCCTATGGCCGCCGAGGGGAAGAATGCGTACCTGTTGGCGGTCACGAACCTGCCGGAGCCCGCATACTGTCCCACTATCTCGGCGAAGTACCTGCCTTTGTAGGAGTAGTTCGCATTCGCCACGGCGTAGGCCTGGCGCTCGTAGTAGGTGTTGTTGGAGTGGCTGCAGTCGGTCAGGTAGAACAGCGCGCCGGTGGAGAGCTTGTGGCCGCCGGAAGCCCAGTCCCAGCTCAGACGCTCGTAGAAATTCAGGTTGTTGAAGGTGAAGGTGGCCTGCGAGCTCTTGCTGGCCTGCTTGGTGCCCACATGGGAGGATATTTCAGCGATATCGGTCTCACGGCTCCAGTAGTAGGCGATGTAGTCGTTGCTCTTGCCCACCCTCTGGTAGTATTCGTTGTCGAAGTCCAGCACCGTGCGGCTCTTCAGGCCTTTGAGCAGCCAGCCCATATCGAAGTCTATGGCCGCGGTGAACATGCCTCCGCGGAAGCGTATGGTGTTGAATCCGCCGTCCACAAGCTGGGCGTAGGGGTTGTCGGTGTAGGCGCGGGACACGGCGTAGATGGTGTTGCCGGCCGAGACGCCCTCCAGTTCGGAGTCGTTGGTGGAAATGCCCACGGCAATGGGGAAAGCGTTGGCGGGTATGGAACGGAAGCCCGCGATGGCTCCGGTATTGCCCCGGCGGAACGCCGTCATGCCGTTGAAGGTCACGGTGCCGGTGATCCACTGGCCTATCCTGGCCGTGATTGCGGAGGACACGCTGAGCTTGTTGTAGTCGTTGACTGGGCCCGCGTTGAAGATGTCGTCGCTGCGGTAGCCGTTGACGGACACATTATATTTGATGATGTTGGAGCCGCCGGACACGTCGAAGAGGAAGTTCTGGTTGGTCTTCATCTTCCGGAGCATGAAGCTGCGGTAGTCCACGGCCGGGTACTTGCGGCTGAACGGGTCGCCCTTGGCGTAGCCGGCAAGCGCCTCGTTGTCGTAGAGCACTGGGTAGCCGTCCGCGGCGCGCGCCTCGTTGTTGAGCACGGCGTATTCGTAGGCGTCCACCCATTCGGGCTGGCGGTCCACGAAATCGAAGCCGGCACGCACGTCGGCGTGGATGCTGAGCGGCTTGTTCCAGGAGCCCTTCTTCGTGGTCACATAGACGGCGCCTATGCTCGCACGCGGGCCGTAGAGGGCCTTTGCCGTGGCGCCGGAAAGTATAGTCACCGATTCGAACTGGTTGTAGTCGAACTGGTACTGGTTGAAGGGCACCATGATATCATCCACGATGAGCACCAGGCCGCTGTAGCCATGGGACTGCAGCTGCACCGTGTTGGCGTTGATGTTGGGACTGCTCATGTTGCTGCCCGGCATGATTTCGCCGCAGTCCTCCCGGACCTCGACGCCGGGGATAAGGCCGGTGAGCTTGTTCCTGAGGTCGTAGACGGGAGACTTCTCCGCATTCTGCAGGGACACCGGAATCACGTGGGATGCGGTGTTCCAGCGGGATGCCGAGGTGTTCCACGGCAGGTAGACCACGCTGTCGGCGGGCTCCTGCGTCTGGGCTCGGAGGATACCGGACGCCAACAGGGCGAGAGGCAGTAAAATATATCTTGACTTGTTCATATCTATTGCCATTTTTGCCAGTTGACGAAATTTCTCATCGTATTGGCCTGGGCGTCGGGGAATGCGAGATAGTACATGCAGTCCTTCCAGGTCTTGAGGTTGCGGTTGGCGGGGAGGGGCCTGCGCTCATAGACCCTGCCGACCGGATGCGCGGCATCCACGGGGCAGGACTCGACCCACATGCCGTAGAGCGTCTGCGTCATGGTCTGGGGTGCGATCTTCCAGCGGCGGATGTCGAAATAGTAGTGGTTGCCTTCGTAGGCGAGCTCCACGTTGCGCTCGTTGCGCACGCGCTCCCGGAAGGCTTCCTTGTCGGAGGTGAACTCGCTCCGGACGCCTGGCATGGCGGCCCTGGAGCGGACCACGTTCACGGCTTCGACGGCAGTCATGGGATAACCGCCTGCGGTGCCGCCGGGACCGGCATATTCATTGACGGCCTCGGCATAGTCGAGGTAGAGCTCGGCCATGCGGAAGAGAGGATCCAGGTGGTAGTGGCTGGCATCCTTGTCGCCGCGGGCCCCGCGCCAGAACTTGTTGCAGTAGTAGCCCGTGTTGGTGTAGGCCTTGGTGGCGGAATCGTCGCCGCCCCAGCCCTTGGTCTGGGAGAACTGCTGGCTGACGCCGGATATCTGCGTGGTGGGGAACGACTTGGTGGCAGGGTCGTAGTAGATGTTGATGACCCCGGTCACGTAGGGAGTGGTGGAGCCGTCCCTGACTATGCAGATGTCGAGCCTGGGATCGCGGTTGGCATACATGTTCTGCTCTTTGTAGCTGCCGGCGGCAGTGGCCCTGGCCCTGTCTTCCTCGGTGTTGAGAGGATAGCCGTCGCGGGTCTCGAACTTGTCCACGAAGTTCTGGGTGGGGCAGGTGCCCGATGCGGTGGAGGAATAGCACTGGGGGTAGCTCAGGTAGGCCGACCAGTTGCTGATGTTGATCTTGGACTTGTGGTAGTAGCCGAAGAGGGTCTCGTTCGTGGACATCTGGCCGTAGAAATTGTCGCTGTAGTTGGACAGCGGAAGCAGTTCGTACTGCCATTCCTCAGCGGCTTTCAAGGCGTCGGCGCAGGCCTCGGCGGCGGCACGCCAGGCTTCGGGATCGCCGGTCTCATTGGCCAGGGGGCTCGCCGCATAGAGCAGGGCGCGGGCCCTGAACGCCAGGCAGCAGCAGCCGCTAGGGAGGTTGAGCTCGGAGCTCGTGAGGTGGCCGCTCTGGCCCGGAAGCGCGTCGCGGCGCATCTTGCCGGCCTTCTTCAGGTATTCATAAGCGGTGTAGAGGTCGGCCGCCGCCTTTTCGTAGGTGGTCCTGGCGCTCTCGCGGGGCAGGTCCCACTGATCCTCGCCGGTGAGGGCGTGGTCGAGGTAGGGCATGCCTCCGAACCAGTTGCAGAGCACGAAATGGGCGTAGCCGCGCACGAAGTAGGCCTGGCCCGTGAGGTCGAGCTTCTCCCCTTCCGTGGCGTTGGTCAGCTTGTCCATGTTCTCCAGCGAACGGTTGGCTATGCGTATGATGTTGAACATCGCGTAGGCGATGGGCTTGTCGGCGCCGGTCTTCAGGTCCACGTCGCCGTTCGAAAGGCTCTTCAGCGGGCAGAAGGAGAAGCTTTCCAGCACGCCGTCGGTCATGTTGCAGGCCTTGAGTTCATACTGGCTGCGGATATAGCGTCCGGCGTCGGCTGCGTCGGTCACGCAGGCCCAGGTGAAACGGTAGCGGTTCCAGTCGATGAATATAGGGTAGCCGCAGTGGATGTTGCGGAAGGTGTAACTGGCTCCGTCAGAGAAGATTGTATTGAAATATGCCTTGAAATTCTTGGTGGTGTTGAACACGTCCTCTTCGGTCAGGCCCAGTTCGGAATCGACGTCGAGGTAGTGGCAGCCGGAAAGGCTTGCGGCCATCGCCAGGGCAAGGAAGAATCTTGATATCTTTTTCATAACGCTTTCCTTTTAGAAATCCAGTTTGACACCAAGTTTGAAGGTCCTCATCAGGGGGTAGTAACTGGCAGCGAGCGAGGTGCGCTGCGGGTCGCCCTCCACGAGGTCGGTGAAAGTGAACAAGTTGTTGGCCGTGGCGGTGACCGAGAGGCCGCGCAGTCCGAGAATCTTGTTGATGGTCGGGCCGTCGAACTTGTAGGAGAGGTAGAGTTCCTTGAGGGTCAGGTAGTCGGAGCGCCTCCAGGTGTGGTCCAGGAGGGCCATGTTGAAGCCGTTGGTGCCCGTGCCTCCGAAACTGGAATAATAGGCGTCGTTGAAGGCGAGGTTGCTGTGGGATGCGTTCCGGCGGGTCGGGGTCCAGTAGTCGAGCTGGGCCTTGTGGACCGTCAGGTCGGCCTTGATGAATTCCTTCTCGTAGCCCCGGTTGAAGTCGATGTACTTGCCGGCGTTGCCATACCACAGCATGTCGAAGCTCAGGCCCTTGTAGCCCAGGCCGAGATTGAACGAATAGGTCACGGGGGCGTAGGCGCTGCCCAGGATGGCGTGGAGGTCGGTGGAGGTAATCAATCCGTCTCCGGTGAAATCCAGCAGCTTGTAGGTGCCCGTGTACATGTTGGTCCAGTTGGTCAGGGTCGAAGGGTAGCCGTGGATTTCATCGACGGTGTTGTAGTAGCCGCTGTCGATGGAGGTCATACCGTTGGCCTGGGACTGGTAGGCCTTGCCAGCAACCTTCTGGTAGTCAGGGGTGTAGGGCGGATCGTCGTAGTCCAGGATACGGTTCTCGTTGATGCCGAGCATAGCTCCTATCTCGTAGTAGAACTTCCGGGCGGTGGTCTTGCGCCACTTCAGTTCGAAGTCGATGCCGTGCTTCTTCAGCTTGCCGGTGTTGACGTCCTTGTAGGCGATGCCCACGAAGGGAGTGACGTCCTGCGGGGTCACGAGCATGTCGTAGCGGTATTCATCGTAGAAGTCGATGTTGAAGGTGAGGGCGTCCTTGAGCCATCCCATCTCCACGCCGAGGTCGCGCTTGTGGGCGGTCTCCCAGCGGGCGCTCACGTTGGCGGACTTCATCTCGATGATGTTGCCGCTGCTCTTGATGTAGCTGGAGTAGTAGAGCCAGTTGTCGGAGGCCTTGTCGCTGCCCACGTAACCGTCGGAATAGCGCAGCTTCATCGTGCTCCACCAGGGCATCGCCTTCTTCCAGAACTTCTCCTTCGAGACGAAGTAGCCCACGGCCAGAGAAGGGAACACGCCGTAGCGGTAGGAAGGGGCGAACTGCTCCGAGCCCGTCACGCCTATATTGCCTTCGAACAGGTATTTACCTTTATAATCATAGGTCACGCGGCCCACCACGCCCTGTCCCCTGTGGGGGAAACTGGCGCCGGAGTTGGACTCCCGCTGGTTGAAGAGGGCCATGGCCGTGACATTGTGGGCTTTCTTGAACTTGCGTGCGTAGTTGAGGGACGCTTCCCAGTAGAACACCATGGAAGTGCTCCTCGCTGCGCCGCTGTGGCTGATGGTGATGGGCGGCTCCACATACACGTAGCTGGAGGCCTGGGAAGACACCCAGGGATTCGCCCCGATCTCATAGGCGTCCCAGTCGATGCGGTAGGTCGGATAGGACTGGTTGCCTTGCTGGGAATACTTCGAATAAGAAGTGGTCAGCGACACCATCGCCCTGGCGGACAGGCCCTTGGTGATGAAATCAAGGTCCTGCTTGAGGATCACGTCGGTGTTGAGTTTGGAGGTCGTGGTCTGCACGAAGTCGCCGGAAGCGAGCGTGGTGTAGGGATTCGAGGTGTAGGCGCCGTTGTTGTCGGACAGGCGCGAGCCCCTGGCTTCCGGATAGTCAAGGTCGGGTATGCGCTCCAGGGCTGATTCCGGGAAATACGCAGGGAACATCATCGGCGACGCGTTGTACATCTGCGTGAAGAGGCCCGCTACTGATGCGTTGTTCGGATTCTGCACCACGCCGGTGTTGCCGCCGAACTTCACGCTCAGCAGGGTCGTGGGGGTGAACTGGAAATCCAGGTTGGAGCGGAAGTTCACCCTGTTGTAGTTGAAGGTGGTGCCGCTCCAGTTGTTGACCTGCTTGACGATGGAACCTTCGTGGGTGTAGCCCACGGACACGAAATACTTCACCTTGTCGCTGCCGCCGCTGATATTGAAATTCGCGTTCATATCCTGCCCGAAATTGTTGAGCAGGTCGCGGAACCAGTCGTTGGACGGATAGCGCAGCGGGTCGGTGCCGTTGCGCCAGGCATCGATCTGCGCATCGGAGAACAATGCGCTGAACGACTGCTCGTTGCGGCGGGCCACGTTGGCCATCTCGGCTATCGTGCCGGCATCGATGAAGGCCGGAAGCTTTTCCGGATTGGACACGCCGTAATCGACGCTGAGCTTCATTTTGGGCGCGCCTTTGACGCCGGTCTTCGTGGTCACGAGGATCACGCCGTTGGCGCCCTTGGCACCGAAGACCGCCGTAGCCGAAGCGTCCTTCAGGACCGAGATGGAGTGGACTTCGTTGGGATCGAGTTCGGAGAACGAACGCTCGATGCCGTCCACCATCACCAGGGGCCCCGATCCGTTCCAGCTGCTCAGGCCGCGGATGAAGATGGTGGCGTCGTTGTTGCCCGGCTGGCCGCTGCTCTGGTAGGTCATGACGCCAGCCAGCTTGCCCGCGATGGCGTTGGTGATGTTGGTGGTGCCGGAATTCACGAGGGCTTCGCTGGTGACCTGGGAAATGGAGCCCACGACGCTTTCCTTTTTCTGCACGCCGTAGCCCACGGCTATGACCTCGTCCAGCATCACGGCGTCCTCTTCCAGGACGACATACCAGTCGCCGGCCTGGCGGAAGGTCTTTTCGGCAGGCTTGTAGCCAAGGCACGAGACCTGGAGGGTCTGGCCCGGGGCTATGCTGATGACGAAGCTTCCGTCCTGGCCCGTGACCTGCCCGCCCAGGGCAGGCTGCCCCTTCACCATGACCGTCGCTCCCACCACCGGGCCGGCGTCATCCACCACGGTGCCGGACACCGTGATGCGCCCTGTCTGGGCGAAGCCGGCCCAGGTGGCGGAAACGACCGCCATGGCTGCCAGTAATAGTTTGAACAGTAATCTCATATAAGGTTATTAATTATCGTAATCCGGAATATCCTGCGCTGTGGTGAATGTGCCGCCGGAGAAGGTGGCGCCGAACTCGTCGGTGACCTCCACGCTGATGGCGGATTTGGGATCCTTCACCTTGAAATACAGCATGTGGTGGTTCTTGCCCACGTCGGAATCGACTTTGTGGTAGTTGTACATGAACAGCTTGGCCCAGACGTCGAAGGAATATGAAGGGACGGGGTTGGAAGAGGTCACGGCTCCGTTTTCCTTCAGCACCACCTTCCATCCGGGTTTGTAGTTGAACACGTTGACGGCGATATAGTCGCCTCCGAAATATGGGAAGGCGAATATGTTGCCGTTGGCGGAAGTGAAGGACGGGAAATCGGTGGTGCGGAACAGGCGCATCTGGAAAGGCTCCTCGTACTGTATGCTCTTGTAGACCTCGCGCTTTATCGAGGTCCCGTCGTATTCATAGACTTTATAGCCCCTCTGGCAGCCGTCGGAGAGGATGAGGCCTTTCCAGGGCGCACCGGTGGATCCTGCGGCGGTGATGGTGATCTTCTTCCCGCCCACGGTCTTGTCGTAGGTGTTTTCGACCTTGTGGGTGTGGCCGCAGATCACCAGGGCGGAGGCGTATTGCGAGATGAGATTCAGTATCTCACTGTCCGTCAGAGGGATATGCACGGAGAGCAGGATGCTCTTGCTCTTGGGCACAAAGCTCAGGTCCTTCTTCAGCCACTCCAGCTGCCAGGCCTCGTAGCCCTGGACATAGTCGCTGCTGGCCTTTGCCCCGTGGAGCACGTTGTCGAAGATGACGATATGCACGTCGCCGCGGTTGAAGGAGAAATTCGACGGGCCGAAAACGGCTTCGTACTTCTTCCTGGACGCGGCATCGTTGTCCGTGGGGAACTCGTGGTCGTGGTTGCCTATGGTCGCGAACACGGGCACCGACATATCCCCGTAGGTGCCGGCGATGTCGGGGAAGAACTCCCAGGCGTCGCCCACGTTGTCGCCGAGGGTGATGCCGTAGGTGGGTATCTTTTCGGCGTTGACCACGTACTGCCTTATGTCATTGACCGCGGTCTGGCGGTAGCGCGCCACCTGCGAAGCGTTGTGGACCTGCGGGTCGCCGAGCGCAAGGATGCGGAAACGCTTTTCAGGCTGCTGGCGGCGCAGGGTGAAATTATATTCTTTCGTCAGGGAGCTCAGGCGCTTGTAGTGGTTGTCCGGGAGCTTGTAGGTGCCGCCGGTGCTCACGGCCGCCTCCGGAGGGAGGGAACACTGGACGAACGAGGCATAGCGGTACTTCTCGAAACGGTAGAAGCCCTCGGCGTCGGTCTCGGTGAAGTTGTAGCCGTCGGTCATCACCACGCCCGGATAGGGCTGGCCGTTCTCGTCCAGCACCTTTCCGTAGACAGTAAGGTTCGTCAGGTTCTCGGGAAGCTGATCCCCACCGTCGTCGGGCTTGGGTATTACGTTGCCCCCGCCTTCGGGCTTGCAGGAAAACATAATCACGGCCGCGGCCGCAAAAATAAACAGACGTCTCATCATAATCTTTCAGGTTTGGCCCATTCGGAATCCATATCGTAAGGCATACGGTACACCGTGCCGTCCTTGGTGCAGAAATACAGGTATGAACGGGATATCTTGTCGGGATTGCCGTCCGCCCAGAAGCAGTAGAAGCCGTCGTGGGCGTGCCAGGGACGGCGCATGTAGGTCTGGTTGTTGGTGCTTCCGGAGGTGAGTTCAGCCTCCTTGATCCAGCTTCGGCCCTGGTCGGAGCTCCTCCAGCGCACCACTTCGCCGCCTGCGCCCCAGTACTGCGGGCCGGGGTTGGTCGGCGCGATGACCACCCAGTCGCCGCCCTCCACCCAGAGGCTGCCGGAATCGTAGCAATGCGTGGAAGTGGTGATGGTGCTCTCGTCCCAGGTGCTGCCGGTCCAGTGGATGACGTGCCAGAGGCGGGTGCCGCCCTCCGGGCCGGTGGTGTGGTTGCGGCTTGTCACATAGAGGATTATGGGATTGCCGGCAGCATCGAAATTGAGGTCCTTTATGTAGCAGTTGTGGGTTTCTTCGGTGCTCTGGTAGTCGCGCACGAGGCAGTTGGAATAGCGGTCCGTCACGGGCACCTTCACGGGAGAGCCGTCCGCCGTGGTCCAGCTCTGCCCCCAGTCGGTGGACTGGAGGTAGTAGATGTTGGTGCGGGTGTCCACGTTGCCGTTGATGTGGCGGTTGAAGGCGGTGCAGAGCTTCGTGCCGCAGATGTTGCTGATCTGGTAGTGGCCGGAGTTTTTCTCGCTGCCCTCCTTGATACTCGCAAGCTGCTTGTAGTCAGTCCATTCCACGCCGTCGGGGCTGGTGCGCCAGAAGAGCTGGCGGGTGCCGTCGTAGCGGGTATAGAATAGGAAGAAACCCTTGTCGGGGTGGTACATCACCTGCGGGTAGGCCATAATGTCTTCGTTAATGTACTCGAAAGAGGTGATGTCGTAGGGCAGGCGGCTGCGGTAGCGGACCCCGTTGCGCTTGTTGGAGCGGCCGGCAACGAACACCCAGATGAAGCCGTCCCGGTCGATCTGGATGGTCGGGTCGTCGTGGGGGTCGGACACGCCCAGGACGCCCTTGTCCATGACGATTCTCGGCTTCTGGAGCATGCCGGTGGCGTGGTCGTAACAGCCCACCATGCAGAGAAGGTATTTCTGGTTGTCGGCCGGAGTGCCGCCGAACACGAAGAAGGTCTTGTCCGCGACGGGCGAATAAATGGCCATCGGGATGTGCTTCATGGTGTAGGTGCCCAGGCCGCCCGAGTACTTGGAGCCGTAGGAGGATGCCTGGCCGAGGTCGAACCAGATGCCGCGGTAGCCGGGCACGGTCTCGTTGAGCGGCAGGTCCACCCCGGCAGAGCCGGGCTCAATTTCGAACGCCGGCCCGTAGAAGAGGTCTTCCATGGAGGGCTCGGGCTTGAAGACGGGCCGGACCGAGATCGCGGAGCCGACGTCGGCAAGACTCACGGAGCCCGCCTTTTCACGGCCCACAAGCAGCGACTTGCGCCCGCCGCTGACGGAAGTGTACTCAATCTGGTAGCCGTAGTAGCTGTAGTGGCTCAACTCCTTCAGGCAGAGCACCGCACGCGCCCCGCTGAAGATGTGCGACAGCTCCCCTCCCCCGGGAAGGCCGGATTCGTAGCGGGAGCCATAGACGGTGATGGGCAGCCTCCCCATTTCCACGGTCGAGCCGTCGCCGCAGAGCCCGAAGAGCGGGCAGTCGTAGGACCTTTCTTCCAGATTGTCAAGCTCATATTCGCCCTGGCCGCCGCCTGCCGGAATGGCCACTGCGCCCCGTGCGGGATCGAGGGTCAGCGCAAGGGAGGTGATTTCCGCCGGAAGTCCTTCCCAGCGCACCACTGCGCGTTCCCTGCCGCCCGCGGCGCCCACGATGGCACGGCTCATGTCCGGCCCTTCGCTGCCGGAAGGCTCCGAAGGCACATTCTCCCCGCCGCAGGAAACGGTGAGGAGACAGAGGAGCAAGCCGGGCCAGAAACGCATAATCTATTCTACCAGACCTTTTCCGGGAATTACGGCCACAGGCTTTCCGTCAGCGCCGTTGAGATATGCCCACTCGGACCTGGAAGGCCCGGGATACACCGCAGCAACCCTGATGAAATAGGACTGACCGGAAGTGAGCCCGGTGATCATGATCGCATCGTTGGGGCTGGAGCTCACCGGGAGTTCCCGGGTGATCAGGGTGCCGCCGTCGCCGCTGAAGAAGAACTCGTCCGTGGCCACGTCGATGTGGAACTCCACGGCGCCGTTTTCCAGGGCCGCGGTCGCATCCCAATACACGGCAAGCACCGTGGCCGAAGAATTCGGGGCGTCGTAGGTGACTTCCCCGGGAGCCGAAAGATTGGCCGTGCGCGCAAGCAGAAGGTCCCGGACAGGATCCGCACTGCTGCAGGACGCTGCAAGCAGAAGGGCGGCGAGCATGTATGTAAAATGCTTCATAATTACGGAATTAGCACTGTCATTAATTACCTTTGTTTTACAAATATAGATAAAATAATCGAGTGGCGTGAACAAATTTGCTATATTTGCGGAAAAGAATGACCCGATGAAAACATTTCTGCTTGCCGCCCTTCTTCTTGCGGCCTCTTCCTGCCCATCCCCAGAGCCCATGTCCAAGCTCACAGAACGCGTTTTTGCCCGTGCAGAGGCCCAGTTCACAGCCCTCGACGCCCGCCTTCCGGAGAACAAGATGCCCGTGACCTTCGAGAACGGCGAGATCAAGGACGGAAAGCTGAACGGATGGACAAGCGGCTTCTTCCCCGGCAGCCTCTGGCTTGTCTATGAATACTCCGGGGACACGAAGTTCCTCAAGATGGCCGAAAGGCAGACCGAAAAGCTGGACAGCATCGTGTCTATGTACACCCACCACGACATCGGCTTCCAGGTGAACTGCAGCTTCGGCAACGGCTACCGCCTCACCGGCAGGCCTGAGTATCTCGAGGTGGTGCGTGCGGCGGCGGCCAAATTCAGCACACGCTTCAACCCGGTGGTGGGCTGCACCCGCAGCTGGGACCCCGGCAAGCGCTGGGACTACCCCGTCATCATCGACAACATGATGAACCTGGAGCTGCTGATGGCGGCTTCCCGCCTGACAGGCGACGAGAGCTACTCCAGCATAGCGAAGACCCACGCCAACACCACGATGAAGAACCACTTCCGCGAGGACTTCAGCACCTGGCACGTGGTGGCCTACGACGAGGCGACCGGCGCCGTGCTGAAAAAGCAGACCTCGCAGGGCTTCTGCGACGATTCCGCCTGGTCCCGCGGGCAGGCCTGGGGCCTCTACGGCTACACGATGATGTACCGCGAATCGGGCGATTCCACATATCTGAAGCAGGCCCGCGGCATAGCGTCCTTCATCATTCCGCTGCTGCCGGAAGACGGAGTCCCTGAATGGGATTTCAACGCTCCCGGCACCGCCCATCCCTTCGGAATGGACGCCAAGGGCGCCCCGAGCCCGAAAAAGTATAAGTGGAAGGAAGGCGACCCGGTGCTGAGGGATTCCTCGGCCGGAGCCATCATCGCCTCCGCCCTCATCGAGCTCAGCACCTACGGCGATCCCGACGGCCTCTACCTCAAGACGGCCGAGAAGATACTCCGCACCCTCGCTTCCCCCGAATACCTTGCGGAAGAGGGAGAGAACGGCGACTTCCTGCTAAAGCACGGAGTCACGAACCTCCACGCCTGGTCCGGAGTGGACATTCCCCTGACCTACGGCGACTACTACTTTCTCGAGGCCCTCATAAGATACATGAATTTATGAAAATCAGCAGCTTAGCGCGCGCGTTGGCCGCCGTCCTGCTTCTTGCTTCCGCTTCATGCGGGACGCCCCGGCAGGCCCGCGTCCTAGCACGCTACGTGCCCGAACGCTCCGACGATTTCGTGTTCGAAAACGAGCTTGTGGCCGGCCGCATCTACGGCAAGGCCCTGGAGGGCAACCCCACCTCCCCCGGCATTGACGTGTGGGTGAAGCTGCCCGGAAAGCTCGTGGCGAACGAGTGGTATGGGAAGGTGGTCGCCGGCGAGAGGGGCTACTACCACCGCGACCACGGCGGCAAGGACTGCTACCAGGTCGGGGTGAGCCTGGGCGGCGGTGCGTCCGCCCCCCTCATCGGAGACCGGCTCTGCTACCCCGCCACCAACTACCGGAGCTATGAAGTGCTTCAGAGCACGCCTCGCAAGGCCGTTTTCGTGCTGCACTACCCTGCCTGGGAAGCGGACGGAATCACCGTTTCCCTCGACAAGAAGATCACCGTCACGCCGGGCACCTATTTCCTTAAGTGTGAGGATACTTACGTCTTCTCCGGGGCGCCGGGCGACACCCTTCAGATCGCCGCCGGCGCGTTCCGGCATCCCAAGAAGGAGACTGTGGAAGAGGAATTGCTGGATTGCCCCGGCAGGTATGCCCTGTGGGAAAAGGCCTCCGACACCCACGCCGAGCCCGAAGAGGGCAGGATAGGCATCGCTGTGGTCATGCCCGGAGCCGATGACGTGCGGCTCAGCCGCAAGGGCACCCACGGCTTCTGCGTGAAAACTGTCAAATCCGGGGAAACCCTGACCTACTGGTTCGGCAGCTGCTGGAGCAAGGGCGACATCAAAACCCCGGAAGCCTGGTTCGACCTCGTCAGGGCCAGGTAGGACATAAAGCAGTCTTCCCCGACAGTTTGGCTGCAAGCTGTGGGTGGCGGGGAGGCTGCGGCTACCCTTGTGGGAATCGTTCGCGAGGACGACGTGGGAGTGCGGACTTTGTCTTCGCGCGCTCGGAATAGCGCGGAATGACATTATTGTGGCGCAGGTCCCTAGGTTGTCTGGCGCAGGTCCGAAAAAGAAGTGGGGACCTGCACCGCGAAACTGCTTCCAGTGCTTCTCTTTGGCGCAGGTCCCTTGCCAAAAAACAGACCTGCGCCAAAGGGGGTAGGGGCCTGCGCCAAAGAGAGTGGGGACCTGCGCCAAAGGGGTAGGGGCCTGCGCCAAAGGGGTAGGGGCCTGCGCCAAAGAGAGTAGGGGCCTGCGCCAAAGGGGTAGGGGCCTGCGCCAACCCCTACAAGCGCCTCGGCCTTCCCGCAAAAATCTCGACCACGGGTGGTTCGGTATTGGCAAAATATTCTTTTCTTTTTGACGGAGTGAAGACCGGGGCCTTCAAGGCAGACGATTAATTATATCAACTAACAGATATAACTCACTGCTCAGCAAGTATGAAGTTTACCTGATTACATCGGCATCTCGTTATCCCAAAAGCCCGGGAATCTTTTACTATCTCCCCAATAATCAATTAGTTAAACTTCATCAAATACACGTTAAAGTACGTAATCCCTTACATTGGCGGCGGTTATGGTGCTGTCGCCGAGGATGAGCAGGCGCTCCACCACGTTGCGGAGCTCCCTGATGTTGCCTTTCCAGCTTCGCTCCTGCAGGAGCTTGACCGCCTCGTCGGAGAAGGTCTTGCGGGGCATCGCGGTCTCGGTGCAGATGCGGTCCACGAAGTAATCGACCAGCAGGGGGATGTCGCTCTTCCTTTCGTCCAGGCTGGGCACCTTGATGACTATCACGCTGATACGGTGGTAGAGGTCTTCGCGGAAGTTGCCCTTTTCGATCTCGGCGCGGAGGTCTTTGTTGGTCGCCGCGATGACGCGCACGTCAACCTTTATGTCGGTGTCGCTGCCCACGCGGGAGAGCTTGTTTTCCTGCAGCACGCGGAGCACCTTGGCCTGCGCCGCCAGCGACATGTCGCCGATTTCATCGAGGAAGAGGGTGCCGCCGTCGGCCTGCTCGAACTTGCCCTTGTGCTGCTTGATGGCAGAGGTGAACGAGCCTTTTTCATGGCCGAACAGCTCGCTTTCGATCAGTTCGGAAGGGATGGCCGCGCAGTTCACTTCGATATAGGGCTGGGAGGCGCGGTCGCTGAGCTCATGCAGGCTCCTTGCCACCAGCTCCTTGCCGGAGCCGTTGCCTCCGGTGATCAGCACCCTGGCGGGCGTGGGGGCCACTTTTTCGATGATCTCGCGTATGTGCCCGATGGCCGGGGACTCGCCCACCATACGTTCGCCGCCGTAGACCTTCTTCTTCAGCATGCGGGTCTGGGTGACGAGTTTCGACTTGTCGGTGGCGTTCTTGACGGTGATAAGTATCCTGTTGAGGTCCAGCGGCTTCTGGATGAAGTCGAAGGCGCCTTTCTTGATGCACTCCACGGCGGTGTCGATGTCGCCGTGGCCGGATATCATCACGACGGCGGCCTCGCTGCCTTCTTCCGTCAGTTTGTCCAGCACCTCCATCCCGTCCATTCCGGGCATCTTGATGTCGCAGAAAATGACGTCGTAGTGGGTCTTTGCGGCCATCGCAAGGCCGTCGGAGCCGTTTTCGGCGGTTTCAACAATGTAGCCTTCGTCGGAGAGTATCTCCTTCATCGAGTTGCGGATCGACCGCTCATCGTCAATAATAAGAATCTTCATACCACAAATATCGGTATTTTTTTCTACATTTGTGCTGATATGATTATTCCTGACATTATTATTGCCATAGACGGTTATTCTTCCACCGGCAAAAGTACGCTGGCAAAGAAAATCGCAGCCAGATTCGGATTCCTGTATCTCGATTCCGGCGCCCTCTACAGGGGCGTGACCCTGTTCGCCCAGGAGGAGTCGCTCATCAACCGCGTCCACGTCGTGAGTCCCGCCCTGAAGGATGCCCTGCAGGGGCTCGACCTGCATTTCGGGGCCGACGGCCGGCTCTGCATGGGGCCCCGCTGCATCGAGCAGCAGATACGCTCCATGGAGGTGAGCGGCCAGGTGAGCCCGATAGCGGCCGTGCCCTACGTGCGTGAGTGGGTGGACGAAAAGCTCCACGAATTCGGCCGCAAGGGCCGCATCGTCATGGACGGCCGCGACATCGGCACCGCCGTGTTCCCGGACGCCCAGCTTAAAATCTTCATGACCGCAAGCGAGGAAGTGCGCGCCAGGAGGCGCTACGACGAGCTGGTGGCCAAGGGCGAAAGCCCGCTTCTGGAGGAAGTGGTCAAGAACCTGCGCGAGCGCGACTACATCGATTCCCACCGCGAGACCGCGCCCCTGCGCCGGGCCGAAGACGCCTTCGAGCTGGACAACTCCGACATGAGTTTCGAAGAGGAGCTCGCATGGGTGCAGGGCCTCATCCAGGGCAAGTTCGGCATCCTATGATACGCGTCGAGACGGACGCCCATTCCGGATTCTGCGGCGGGGTCATCCGCGCCATTTCGACCGCCGAGAAGTTCCTCTCGGAGGGCGGCGGCAGGCTCTGGTCGCTGGGCGCCATAGTCCACAATGAAGCTGAGCTCTCCCGCCTCTCCGGCGAAGGGCTCGGGCTGGTGGAGCACGACGGGCTGGAGGCCCTCAACGAAGGCGACACGGTCCTGATCCGTGCCCACGGCGAGCCGCCCCAGACTTATAAAACGCTCTCCGACAAGGGTTTGCGCGTAATCGACTGCACCTGCCCCGTGGTGCTGAAACTCCAGGCGCGGATACGCGAGGCATCGATCCGTTCGCAGGTGCTCATCTTCGGGAAAGTGGGGCACCCGGAAGTGCTCGGGCTGGTCGGCCAGACCGGCGGCAAGGCGCTTGTGGTGGAGGGCCCGGAGCAGCTGGAGGCGCTTGTGTCCGGCGGCCGCATCGACACTTCGGCCCCGGTGGAACTGTTCTCCCAGACCACGATGAGCCCGGAAGCTTATGCCGAACTGGAAGCAAGGCTGCGGAGCCTTATGTCAGGCCCGGTCACCGTCCACAACAGCATCTGCGCCCAGGTGGCGTCGCGCCACAGGGAGCTTGCCTCCTTTGCCGCAAGCCACGACGTAATCATCTTTGTGTCAGGAAGTTCAAGCTCCAACGGCAAGGTCCTTTACCAGTGGTGCAAGGCCGTCAATCCGCGCAGCTACCATATCGGCGCCCCCGAGGAACTGCGGCCGGAATGGTTCGAGGGGGCCGGCAGCGCCGGCGTCTGCGGCGCCACCTCCACTCCCCGCTGGCTCCTGGAGAAGGTCGCCGCCGCCATTCCGGGAACGTCTTCATAATTTGCAAGAAATGCAGCAAATTGTTATATTTGCGAATTGTAGAAACTTTATAACACATTATCAATATGGCAACAACAGCAGATTTTAAAAACGGTCTTTATCTGAAATTCAACGACAAACCCTGTATGATCGTGTGGTTCCAGCACGTCAAGCCCGGCAAAGGCCCCGCTTTCGTGAAGACCAAACTCCGCAACCTTGAGAACGGACGTATCCTCGAAAACACTTTCACCGCAGGTGCAAAGATCGAAACCATCGAAGTGGAGCGCCGTCCCTACCAGTTCCTCTATGCCGAGGAAGACGGATTCAACTTCATGCACGAAGAGACCTATGAGCAGATCCTTCTCCCGAAAGACGTCGTCGAGAACGCCGACCTCATGAAGGAAGGACAGCACGTGGAAATGATGTTCGTGGTCGGCGAGGAGAAGTGCCTCACCTGCGAACTCCCCACCTACGTGACCCTCGAAGTCACCTACAGCGAGCCCGCAGTGAAGGGCAACACCGCATCCTCTTCGGCCCTCAAGGAAGTCACCCTCGAGACCGGAGCCAAGATCATGGTTCCCCTCTTCATCGAGACCGGCGAGAAGATCACCGTCAACACCACGGACCGCAGCTACGGCCAGAGAGTGTAAACCTGTAATCTAAACTGATATGAAGAAATTCTTCTCCGTTATCCTGGTGCTCGGCCTCTGCGCAGCTGCTTCGGCCCAGGACGTCAAGCTCTCCGACAAGGAGCTCTACAACGCCATATGGGCGATGGGACAGATGTTCCCCGACGGATTCACCCTCGACCTCACCACCATGAGGCAGCCCCAGAAGGGCCTTATGGTGTCCTATGCCGCCACCCAGAACAGCTTCGACAAGAAAAGCATCCCCGGAGTGGTCAAGCACGCCCGCGCCCACAACAATCTCGTGGGCGGATGGCGCGATCCCGAGACCGGCAAATACTACTTCGACAGCACCCGCTGCTTCCCCGAAGACAGCCTTGCAGCCGCCCTCGCCTTCGCCCGTGAAAACGGCCAGCACACCGTCTACGACGCAGGCAAGCAGATAAACGTCAAGTCCAACTACGAGCAGAAGGAATGCCGCATCATCTTCGACTGCGACATGGGCTCCAGCACCGACGACCTCTTCGCCCTGATGATGCTCTACCGCTACATGGACATGAAGCGCTGCACCCTGCTGGGAGTCATCGTGGACCGCATGGGCGCCGCCAACGCCGACGCGGTGGACGTGATGAACAACTTCTACGGCTATCCGCAGATTCCCGTTGGCCTGGAACGCCGCGGCATCAAGGACCCCAAGGTGTTCATCCCCTACCACAATGTGGCCTACGCCCGCGACGAGGATGCACAGCTCCTTTTCAAGCAGACCTACAAGGCTCCCGGAGAGTATCCCGAGGCCTACAAGCTCTACCGCAAGATTCTCGCCGAGCAGCCCGACGGCAGCGTGACCATCGCCTCCGTGGGCTTCGTGACCTCCCTTGCCCACCTCCTGCAGTCCGTGCCGGATGAGCTTTCCCCGCTCAACGGCGTGGAGCTCGTGCGCAAGAAGGTCAAGAACATCTACCTGATGGGCGGCGTGTTCGGAGAGGCGGTAGAGCCCGACTACAACTTCACCCAGGCCATCGATTTCTCGCTCAAGTTCTTCGAACTCTGGCCGAAGGAACTGGACATGATCTTCTCCCCCGGCGAAGTGGGCGACCCGCTCCGCTACCCCGACGACCAGGTCATTTCCGATATCTGGTGGACCGAATGCCACCCCATCAAGTGGGTCTATGAATATCTGCAGTGCGACACCGGCCAGAAGATGTGGGATCCCCTCGCAGTCATCAACGCCGTGGAGGGAGACGACATCTACACCCTGTCCGAGCGCGGATGGGTGGAGCTCACCCCCAGGGGCGAGACCATCTTCACCCCCGACCCCAAGGGCAACTGCCGCTACCAGCTCCCCGGCGACCAGGTCTGGTGCGACACCGTACTGAAATATATACGCTTAATGGCTATTCAGCACTAATATGGTGAATATCAAAATGTTTATGCTTGCTGCCGGACTTTGTCTGGCAGCAACGCTTTCCGCCCAGAACAAGGGCTTCGTGTCCGTGCCCCTTTCCACCGACACTTTCTCCAACCGGCACATCACCCGCTTCGAGAAAGCCAACTATCAGGGAATGGACTGCTACAAGAATTTTGTCGTCAGCCTCCAGCACACCGGCATTGCCACCGTGTGGAAATACGACGGCAAGGACGCCCTGGAGAAACTGGGCGGCTTCAAGCTCGCGACCCACGACGACGTGAACCACTCCAACGTGTGCTCCTTCGGCGTGGAGAAGTTCGACAAGGCCGACCCCATGCCCGTCATCTATGTGAGCCAGTGCCACAAGAAGCCCTACAAGGGGCGCAAGGACGTGCTCTTCGTGGAGAGGGTGAATCCTGATTTCCAGGGTTCTTCGCTGGTGCAGACCATCCATTTCGAGGATGTGGACGCCCTGTTCGGCTACGCCCTCCAGTGGGTCGTGGACAGGAAGAACAAATGCCTCTACGGCTTCGGCAACACCACCTTCGACAAGGACGTCGAAAACAACAGGCACCGCATCATCAAGTTCCGCCTGCCCAAGATTTCAGAAGGCGACGTGGTGTTCACCAAGGACGACGTCATCGAGACCTACTGCGTCGAGGACTACGGCCTGAGGTACGCCACCATAGGCCAGGGACTTTGCATTTCCAAGGGCCGCCTGATGATGCCCACAGGCCTCGGCACCCCCGAATACCCCAGCTACCTTTTTGTCTGGGACCTGGGGAAGCGCCGCCCCGTGGAGGTGCTGGACATGAGCCTCGGCACCACCGGCGAACTTGAAGACCTCGCCGAATACAAATGCGGCCGCTTCCTGGTCCAGGGCCAGGACGGTCTGTTCGAAATGCGTTACCGTAAATAAAATGGACCTTCACTGCGAAGCCATACTGGACGAGTACAGGGAAAACCTGCCCCGCTTCCTTGAAGTCAAGGAAGAGATTCTCTCCAGCCTTAAATCCACCTTCGACGAGGCCGGCCTCCTCCTTGCCGGCCTCGAATCGAGGGTCAAGAGCGAGTCGTCGCTGGCCGGCAAACTCGAGCTCAAAGGCCAGAAATACAAGACCCTTGCCGACATCACCGACATCATAGGCCTGCGCATCATCACCTTCTACATCGACGACGTGGACAAGGTGGCCTCCGCCGTGGAGAGACTCTTCACCGTGGACTGGGAGAACAGCGTGGACAAGCGAAAAGTCCACGAAATCGACAGTTTCGGCTACCTCTCCCTCCACTATATCTGCTCGCGCCCGGATTTCCCCTATCGTTTTGAGATCCAGATGCGCACCGTCCTGCAGCACGCCTGGGCCAATATGAACCACGACACCGGCTACAAGAGCGGCGTGGAGGTGCCGAAGAGGTACCTGCGCAATCTCAGCCGCCTTGCCGGCATGCTGGAGCTGGTGGACGAGCAGTTCAGCCTGATCCGCAGCGAACTCACGGACTACCGCCGCAAGGTGCAGGCCCTCGTGGCCTCCGGCAACCTCGACGAAGTGCCTCTGGACGGCGACACATTCCGCAGTTTCCTGGGCCTGCGCCCCTTCGACCAGCTCAACCGCAGGATAGCCTCCGTCAACCAGGCCGAAATCCAGGACGTCCCCCTGATGAACTTCATGCCGGTTTTCAAGGCAATGGGCTGCAATACCCTGGGCGACATCACCAGGATCATCAAGGAATATTCCGAAGGCGCCTACCAGATTGCCTGCTACCAGATTGGCCTGACCGACCTCGACATCATCTCTTCATCCATAGGTCCGCAGAACCTCTGCATCGCCTTCATCCTGAAGCGCGGCGGCGGCAGGGCCGGCATCAAGCTGATGTTCGACGCCCTCAACGGCCCTTCGGATAGCAACGAATCCATAGCCGCCTTCCTGGTGGAGCAGGCGCAGGATCTACCTTTTATGAATCAATAACCTATGGCAAACAACCCCCTCGACACCTCCCTTCTTGACCGGGCCATCGTGTTTGCGGTCAAAGCCCACGCCGGCACCGAGAGGCGCGGCAAAGGCTTCCCCTATATAGTCCATCCCATGGAGGCGATGGAAATCGTGTCCACCATGACCGCCGACCAGGAGCTGCTGGCCGCGGCCGCGCTCCACGACGTGGTCGAAGACACCCCCTGCACGGAAGAGGACATTCGTGCCGAATTCGGCGACAGGATCGCCTCCCTGGTGGCCGCCGAAAGCGACACCTTCGAGGAGGGCGTCAGCGAGGAGGACAGCTGGCACAGCCGCAAGCGCGCCGCCATCGAAAGGCTCGCCAGGGCCCCGCACGACGCCAAGATCGTGGCCCTCGGAGACAAGCTTTCCAACATGAGGGCCATAGCAAGGGACTATGCCCTGCAAGGCGACGGGCTATGGAAAATATTCCACGCCAAGGACCCCAAAGACCACGAGTGGCACTACAGGGGCCTGGCAGACTCCCTCCGCGAACTGGAGGACACATTTGCATTCCGCGAATTCGAGCGGCTCATCAATCAGGTATTCAGTAAATAGCATGAAAGCAATCCCCATCAACATGGACGATTACGTCCTCTCCGGCGGAGGAGCCAACGGAGAAAGCTACGACCATCGCGACGACCCTTCCGTGATGCTCAAACTCTACTTCCCCGGCAAGATACAGCAGCCGCTCGACGAAATGCTGCTCGCCCGGAAGGTCTATGACCTCGGCATCCCCACCCCGGAGCCGGGCGAATACGTGGTCACTCCGGACGGCCGCTACGGCATACGCTTCCACCGCATCCTGGGGAAAAAGTCCTACGCGCGCGCAGTTGCGGACAACCCCGAAAAAATCCAGCAGTATGCCGAAGAATTCGCCCGGTGCTGCACCGAGCTGCACCGTATCCACGTAGACACCAATGAATTCGAAAACGTCAAGGAACGCTACTACCGCCTGCTTGAAGAGAATCCCTTCTTCACCCCCGCGCAGAAAGACAGGATAGGCCGTTTCATCGCCGACGCCCCCGACACCGACACCGCCATCCATGGCGACCTGCAGTTCGGCAACGTGATATTCGTCGGTGACAAGCGCTACTTCATCGACCTGGGCGACTTCTGCTACGGCTACAAGCTCTTCGACACCGGAATGGTCTATCTGTGCTGCTGCCTGAGCAAGGAAGAATTCATCCAGGAAGCATTCCACATGCCCAAGCCCACCGCCATCAAGTTCTGGCAGTGCTTTGCCCACGCCTACTTCGGAGCCGACCGGACCATCCGCGACATCGAAGAAGAAATCCGTCCCTATGCCGGGCTCAAGACCCTTATCGTGGAGCGCGACACCAAATGCCCTATGCCCGAGTTGCGGGAGGGCCTGAGTTCACTGTTATGAAAATGAAAGAAGCACTTGGAAATTCCTCCATAAGGGATTTCGCCAGGGGCGGCCTGATGCTTATCCTCATCGCCGCGCTGACTCTGGAAGCGACCTCCGTCATTCAGTTCTACTTCTCCCAGAAAGGAATCAAGGAGGAAGCCAGGCTGAGGGCTGAGAGCGAGATGGAAGCCACCCAACTGAAGATACTGGACGTCGTGGACCAGGCAGAGGCGGCGGTCCGCAACAGCATATGGATTGCCCAGTGGTGCCTGGATTTCCCGGACAGCCTTCCTTCCGTTGCGCGGCGCATCGTCACCGATAATCCGGTGGTCGCCGGCTCCACCGTGGCCATGGTACCGGGCTACAGCAAGCGGCGCCCTTTGTTCTCTCCCTACTGCCACAAAGTCCCGGGAATAGACACACTGTGCTTCAAATCGCTTGCGACTCCCGAGTACGACTACCCTTCCCAGAGCTGGTTCACCGAACCTCTGCGCCTTGGAAAAGGCTACTGGTCAGAGCCTTACATCGATGAAGGCGGCGGCGAAATGCTGATGACCACCTATTCGGTGCCCATCTTCGACCGCAAGGGACAGGCGGCGGCGGTGCTGACCGCAGACATCTCGCTCGACTGGCTGACGGAACTCGTTGGAGGCATAGAAGTGTATCCCAACGCCTTCAACCTGGTGATCAGCCGTGAAGGCCAGCTGATGGTCTGCCCCGCCGAGAGCCTCGTGATGCAGCGCACGTTTATGGATATGGCAGCAAAGGCCGAAGACACAACCACCATAAACAAGCTGGGACGCTCGATGATGAGCGGACGCTCCGGCCAGATAGAATTCAAGCAGAAGGGTAAGAGATACCACGTCTTCTTCGCCCCGGTGGAACGCACGGGCTGGTCCATTTCCATTTTCATCCCCGATTCAGAGATCTACGGCAGCATCAGGCGTATAGGCGCCTTCGTCAAGCTGCTCCAGATACTTGGCATCGTGATGCTCATCCTGATTCTCCGCGCAGTCGCCAAGAACCAGATGAAATACAAGGAGATAGCCGACAAGAAAGAGAGGATAGAGAACGAGCTCCAGATTGCCCGCGGCATACAGATGTCGATGATTCCCAAGACTTTCCCTCCGTTCCCGGAAAGGCACGACCTGGATATATGCGGCGTTATCGTACCGGCGAAGGAAGTCGGCGGCGACCTCTACGACCTGTTCATCCGTGACGAAAAACTGTTCTTCTGCATAGGCGACGTCTCCGGCAAGGGCGTGCCGGCAGCCCTCGTGATGGCTGTGACCAGGAGCATATTCCGCAACATAGCAGCCCACGAAGACAGGCCCGAGCGCATAGTTTCCGACATGAACGAATCGCTCTCCGACATGAACGAGAGCAACATGTTCGTGACCTTCTTCTGCGGCGTGCTCGACCTGACCGACGGCCACCTCCGCTACTGCAACGCCGGCCACAACGCCCCGCTCATCCTGACCACCGACAAGCGCTCCCTGCCTATCTTCTCAAACCTTCCGCTCGGCATCATATCCGATATGGAATTCAAGGGACAGGAGCGCTATCTCTGCTACGACGACGCCCTCTTCCTCTACACGGACGGCGTGACCGAAGCGGAGAACTCAGCGCACGAGCAGTTCGGCGAGCAGCGCCTGTCCGACGTGCTCTCGAGCCGGAGGAGCTCCATCGAGCACCTCAAGGCAATGGAAGAGGCCGTATCGGCCTTCGTCGGAGACGCCGAACCGAGCGACGACATCACCATGCTGTCCATCCACTACCTCAACGACAAGGTCCCCGAGGGCCTGGAGCGCCATCTGACCCTTCACAACGACATCCAGCAGATCCCCCGCCTCTCCGCCTTCATAGACAGCATCGCCGAAAAAGCCGGGCTCGACAGTTCGCTCAGCATGAGCCTCAACCTGGCCATGGAGGAGGCCGTCACCAACGTGATGCTCTACGCCTACCCGAAAGGCACCGAAGGGGACATCGACGTGGAGGCCTATATCAGCCCGGATATGCTGGAATTCACCATCTCGGACAGTGGTATGGAATTTGATCCTACCGCAGCGCCCGAGGCCGACATCAGACTTGGAGTGGAAGACCGCAAGATAGGCGGGCTCGGCATCCACCTGGTGCGAAAGATTATGGATTCCGTCACCTACAACCGCGAAAACGGAAAGAACCATCTGTCAATGACCAAGAAAATATAAGAAGCAAGAATATGGAAGTAAAAATCAACAAACAAGACTCAAACATCATCGTGGAATTCATCGGACGGCTCGATACTCCGGCCTCAGTAGAGGCCTCCCAGGCCATCGAGCCCGTGCTTGAAGACGCCGGCAACACCATCATCCTCGAGTGCAAGGAACTCAGTTACATATCCAGTTCCGGCCTTCGTATTTTCCTCACGATACGCAAGGCGGCAGCAGCGAAAGGCGGCAAGGTCATCGTGCGCAACATCACCGACGACATCCGACACGTCTTCATGATGACCGGCTTCCTGAATCTCTTCGAGATCCAGTAGCAGGCCTATGAAACGCCTTTTCGCCATAGCAATGGGTGCGGCAACAATCGCTTCGTGCGCCCCGCAGCTTCCGCAGACCCGCAAGGAAGCGGTCACCGACGAATATTTCGGCACCACAGTGGCCGACCCCTACCGCTGGCTCGAGGACGACAGGTCGGAAGAGACCGCCGCCTGGGTCGAGGCCCAGAACAAGTACAGCTCCAGGTACCTTGACAAGATTCCCTTCAGGGGCAAAATCCTTAAGCGCCTGACCGAACTCGCCGACTACGAGAAGGTCGGCGCACCCACCCGCGGCCGCAACGGCAAATGGTACTTCTACAAGAACGACGGACTCCAGAACCAGAGCGTCCTCTATGAGATGGACTCTCCGGACGGCGAGCCGCGCGTGCTGCTGGATCCCAACACCCTGAGCGACGACGGCACGGTGGCCCTAAAGGGCACCTATTTCAGCCGCGACTGCCGCTACATGGCCTACAGCATCTCCCGCAGCGGAAGCGACTGGCAGGAGTTCTATGTGCTTGACATGCAGACCAAAACATTGCTTGCCGACCACATCGAATGGGCCAAGTTCTCCGGTGCCGCATGGCGCGGCGACGGCTTCTACTACAGCGCCTACGACGCCCCGGAAAGCTCCGAATTCTCAGGCAAGAACGAGGTCCACAAGATCTACTACCACCGCCTCGGCACGCCCCAGAGCGAGGATGAACTCTTCTTCTCGAATCCCGCCGAGCCCCTGCGTTTCTACACGCTCAGCACCAACGACGAGGAGACGATGGCCTTCATGAGCGAAGACGGAGCCGACGTGGGCAACAACCTCTACGTCATGGACTTCCGTCGTGGCGGCGGCTTCGTGCAGATGACTCCGGACATGAAGAGCCAGTGCTACCCGGTGGAAACCGACGGAGACCTGATCTACATCTTCACCAACTACGGCGCCCCGATGAACCGCCTGATGGTGGCCGATGTCCGCAAGCCCCAGCGCGCCAACTGGAAGGAACTCGTGCCCGAGTCCGGCTGCGTGCTTGAATCGGTGGATTTCGTCTCCGACAAGATGATCCTGAGCTATTCGCAGGACGCCTCCACCCATGCCTATATCTGCTCAAGGGACGGCTCCGGCCGCCGGGAAATCACCCTGCCGGGAGTGGGCAGCGCCGGCTTCAACGGCCGCAAAGGAGAGGACTGGTGCTATATGACGTTCTCGTCGTTCACCTCCCCCGGCACCATCTATTCCTTTGATCCGCAGACACTTGAGAGCAAGCTCTACAAGCAGCCCGCCGTGGCTTTCGACCCGTCGGAGTTTGAAAGCATCCAGGTGTTCTTCCCCTCCAAAGACGGCACCCGCATCCCGATGTTCCTGACCTACCGCAAAGGCCTGGAACTCGACGGCACGAATCCCGTCTACCTCTACGGCTACGGCGGCTTCAACATCGCCCTGCCCCCTTCATTCTCCAGCACGCGCATCCCCTGGCTCGAGGCCGGCGGCATCTACGCCCAGGTCAACCTGCGCGGCGGCAGCGAGTACGGCGAGGCCTGGCACATAGCCGGCACCAGGATGCAGAAGCAGAACGTGTTCGACGACTTCATCGCTGCGGCCGAGTGGCTGATCGCCCAAGGATACACCAGGGCGTCGAAACTCGCCATCGTGGGCGGCTCCAACGGCGGCCTGCTGGTCGGCGCCTGCATGACCCAGCGCCCCGACCTGTTTGCCGTGGCGGTTCCGCAGGTCGGCGTGATGGATATGCTCCGCTACCACAAGTTCACCATCGGCTGGAACTGGGCGCCCGACTACGGCACCAGCGAGGACAGCAGGGAGATGTTCGAGTACCTGCTCGGCTACTCGCCGCTTCATAACCTGAAGCCCGGCGTGTCCTATCCCGCGACACTCGTCACCACCGCCGACCACGATGACCGCGTCGTGCCGGCGCACTCCTTCAAGTTCGCCGCGACCCTCCAGGAATGCAACGCAGGGCCCAATCCCGCCATCATCCGCATCGACACCAAGGCCGGCCACGGCGGCGGCAAGCCCCTTTCCAAAACCCTCGAGGAGCAGGCCGACATCTACTCCTTCATAATGCAGAACGTCGGGATGAAGTATTGAGTCCCCGCGCAAACCGAAACAATTGATTATTTTTCATATCTTTGTGTCCACACACACTGATATGAAAAAGATTCCCTCAATACTTCTCTGCCTGATACTGGAAATTGTGGCGGCGGCCGCCACGGCCGGGCAGTCCGCAGCCTCCCACGACATCAAGAGCCTGGGTGCCTGGGGCCCGTACTCGAAGGAGTACTACGGCATCTCCCACATCCAGGACCTGAATTCCGGCATCCAGGTGGAATTCTGCCTCGTGGCTGGCCAGTACCGACGCAACTTCAAGGTCCCCTGCGCATTAAGGGAGTCCGGTGTGCATCCCTGGCAGGTTTCTGCCGACATGAAGCACATCACCTACCGCCACGACATAGAATGGAAGGACAAGGTCTACGTAGACGCCACCTGGCACGTGCTAGACGATGACCACGTGCTGCTGGAGAGCCATTGTGTCAACAACACCGGCCTCATCCAGAATGTCAACCTCCAGCTCGCAGTGCGCAAAAGCGGAGGCACTGAGGTCAAGTGCGTTCCGGAAATACATGAAGGCGAAGGCTGGTTCACCGTAAAGTACCCCGAAGTAGATGCCGGCTACAGCATCGTCTGGGATTATCCGCTTTCCGAAGTGCGCACCTGGAACTGCGCCCGCCTGGAGGAACTTATGCCGTTCAAAGCCCACGACCACGTGCGCAAGAACATGAAGGGAGATTTCAAAGGCCACTTCACCGCCAACTTCCTGCGCCCCGTCGTGCTTCAGCCGCAGTCCGACACGACCCTTTGGCAACTCATCGTCCGTGGCGCCGAAGTCCCTACTCCTCAGCAACTTACAGCTTTTGCCTGCACGAAAAATGATGCAGGCAAATTCTGCAAAGCGCTGGGTAGTAATGAGTTAGCGGGCACCGAGGGCGGGCAGGAGATCACCGGCAGGAATGAAGAGACGGTGCCGCTGGGAGTACAGCTCCTGCAGGCCACTATGCTGACCGACGTGGTGTATCCCATCGACGCTTTCGGAGAACCGATACGGCACTTCTGCCCGGGTAAGCTCTGGAACAGCTTGTACACCTGGGACTGCGGCTTCATCGGCTGGGCAATGAGCGAGATAGAGCCCTCCCGCGGCTATGAAATCATCCGCCAGTACACGACCGCCCCCGAAGAGGATGCTCCATTCGTCCACCACGGCACGCCCCTCGCCACACAGATCTTCGCAATCGGAGACGTCTGGGAGCGGTGCGGCAGCAGCATAGACCAGCTCAAGGAAATCTACCCCCGCCTCAAACGCTTCTACGACTATATGACAGGCCCGGAATTCCGCAGGAAGAGCGGCCTGCTGGAGACCTGGCACCTGTTCTACAACAGCGGCGGCTGGGATGACTATCCGCCGCAGTGGGAACTCCGCCCGCAGAAGGAACTGCGTAGCCGCACGCTCCCGATGGTCTCCACCGCCTACTACATACGCTGCGCCAGGATACTCCGCATGCTCGCCTCACACCTTGCGGCCGGCACCGGATGCAGGGAAAGCGCCTCCTACAAAGCCGACATCCGCCAGTTCGACGCCGACATAAAGGAGATGTCCACGGGCATACTTGCCAACGCCTGGGATGCTGAAACAGGCTGGTTCGGCTACGTGCAGCACGACGCCGAAGAACGCCCCACCGGCATCTACCGCACCGCAGAGGGCGTCAACTTCAATATGGGGCTGGACGGCGTCTCGCCGCTTGTGGCCGGAATCACCGATGAGGCACAAACATCAGCCCTGCTGGCACATATATTCACGGAAGGCGATCTCTGGACCCCCTGCGGCATCACTGCCGTCAGCCAGAAGGCCCCATACTACCGGATCGACGGCTACTGGAACGGAACGGTATGGATGCCGCACCAGATGATACTCTGGAAGACCATGCTCGACCTGGGACTGCCGGACAAAGCACGTCTCATCGCGGACACAGCGCTGGCAAACTGGGAACGCGAATGCGAGGACTCATACAACTGCTACGAGCACTTCATGATTGAAAGCGGACGCGGCGGCGGCTGGCACAACTTCTCCGGCCTCTCCACCCCCATCATCAACTGGTACAACGCCTACCACAAGCCCGGCACCGTCTCCACCGGCTTCGGCACTCTGGTCACCTCAGCCCGCTGGGCAGAGGACTACTCGTCGGTCACACTCACTCTCGAGTTCGACAAAGACCTGGCCGGCAAGGAAGTAGCAGTCATCGCCTGCCTGCGCGAGGGCCCGGAGACGGTCGTGCTCAAAGCAAGCAAAAAGCCGATGACTATAAGAATCTAACGAATCCCGTAGCGGCGGAGGATGCGGAGGATTGGCTTGCGGACGGAGTCGGCCCATAGCCAATAGCCGTAGTCGCCGGGGTGGACGCCGTCCACGCTCGTTTCGTGCCGGTCGGAAGTGGCGTCGGACTTGATGTAGTAGACATCCTTGTACTTTTTCACGGCAATGCGCATAAGGCTGTCCGCCATGGCGATCTTCCTCCCTTCGGCCTCATCGTGCTCCAGGTCGAAATTGCGCCTCTCGCGCCAGATGGTGCTCATGAAGATAAGTGGGACACCGGGGCGCGCGGCCTGGATGGTCTCTATGAAATTGAACAGGTTGGCTTCGACAGTCTTGTCGTTGCCATTGGAAAAGGCATCGAAAACGTAGGCCTCCACATCGGCCTGTGCCAACGCCCTTGCGAACTGCGGCTGCATACGGCAGTCGCCACTCACCCCGAGGCTGCAGAACTGAAGCCCCGTGGTGCGTGTGAGGAAACCAGGTACGGTCTGGCCGGCCCGGCCGGTAGCGACTCCATGCATAAAACTGGAACCGTGCAGGCATATCCTGTGGCGGAAAGGCACTTCCCCCGCTTCAAGCAGGCAGCCCCTTTCGACCCCCAGTTTCAAGGACGTGAGCTTACTCTCGGTCGGAAGATACATAATACACTCCTTCAACGAGTTATCCATATTCTTAACCAGGTTCAGCACGCGTCCGTTTTCAGTTTTGGTGTCGTATCTGTAGTTGCACACACCGGCCCAGAGCCACTTTCCGTCTTTCTTGATATACAAGTCGAATCCCCGTGAGGCCCATCCGGAATTGCGTGTGCCGGAAAGATGCTTGAACTCCGGCTGCACCCAGATCGAAGGTGAGTCAGTCTTGAATGAAACCACGATTCCGGACGACATTTCCAGCAGGTCGATATCCTTTTCGTCCCAGCCGCCGAAGCGCTCGAAATCCATACGCTGATAGGGATTAGGAGTGTTCTGGAACACCTTTCCGAAAAGGGTAAGTTCCGACGCTTCCACAAAGATGAGCCCTGGCTCCTGCGCGAAGCCAGTATAAACGGAGGCAAGAATGAGGAGCAGGCAGATGAATCGTTTCATAAGAGTTTGATATTGATGGGGGCTTCAGCCTGAATCGGCAGCCAGAGGACGAGCTGCGGGCCGTCCCAGGCATTGTGTATGCCAGCCTTATATCCGGCATATGGTTTGCCGTCCACTTCGACTCCGGAGAGTCCCGTATCGCCTTTCAGGATTATGCAAATACCGCTGGCAGGGCGCTCGGGGGATGCCTCAAGACGGAAGGACCGCACTGGTGATGAGGCTATATAAGCCCTCTGGGTGATGTCATACTCGAGTTCGGAGCCATTGCAGTTGAGCCTCGGAGCGCGTAGCCAGGACTTGGCAAGCGGCAGGAGGCCGGCAGCGTCCTTGTCGGTGCAGCCGCAGAGCATCAGCTTTGTCATCTTATTGCCCTCGACGGAATGCGGAGCGTTGTACTGGGTGGCGGTGTAGGTGTGGGAAGGAGCGTCGGGGACGCAGGCATGACGGCCTATCACATAGTCCTGGGCCACCGGCCAGTGGTTACGCCACGGGAAGTCTGAAAAGTCTGACCAGCGGCCGGCGTACCTGTCGATTTCCGGGCCCTGGTGCCCTTTTTCATTGATTCCAGGGCCGTCTTCGAGTATGAGGAAAGGATTCCAACGGCTTTTAAGGTACGTAACCTGGATGTTGGCTCCGGGCAGGGACGGCTCATCCTGGCGCCTTGCGCCATCAAAGGTCCAGCCATAGGCGGCACTGCTGCCGTCCATGGCGGCAACGGACATGATGCGGCCGGCATCCAGCACATCTTCAGGCCGCTGTCCGGGATGCAGCACCTGAAGGCTCTGGCACCATTCATACCAATGGTCCGGGTGGTCCGTCCATACGACCATCTTGCGCACCCCCACGCCGTCGGGATAAAAAATGTACGTTTCCTCCGAGCAGTCGCCCCACTGAGTTTCCTCGCTCTGATACGGGATTTTCTGGTTCACGCCCACGGGCAGGTTGCGCCACAGCACCACCGTACGGGCCGGCGTGTTCTCAATTATACGGACGCTGGAAAAATCGGCGTGCTTGTCGCTCATGCTTTCCGGGCAGCCCCAGCCGGTCACTTTCTTTCGCTCCACGAACTCGTTGCACATCCAGTTGCCTTGCTCGGTGACAAAGCAGGGGGCGTAGGAGATGCCCCTCCAAAAGACCACACGATGCGGATGGTCCGGTCCGAAAGAGACCACCACATCCGGAATCTCGCCCCGCCAGCGTTCGTCGAAAGCCATGTAGTACTTCAGCGGTATGTACCAGGCGCCGAAGGCAAGGCCGTCCGGACCGGAAGGCAGCACGCGCTGCTCAAACTCCGGAGCAGCAGGACGCTTGAAACACTCATTCAGAATTCTGGAATACGCGTTCTTGTCGTCGTAGATTCGCAGTTCGTCAACAGCTCCGTCGATGCTGCTGTAGATTGGAATGCTCTGGTTTTCATAGAAACTGGGGGTACGCACAGGCGTGCGTCCAACCCACAGGTCGTATGCTTCCTGCTCAACCCATGGCAGTTCCAGCGGCAGCTTCGCAACCTGCCTGCCGTTCACTGCAAGAAACAAACCCGCACCGGCCCGGAACTGGGCGGTAAGACGGGACCAATCCAGTAGCTGAAGCCCGTCAGGCGAGCAGACTTCCACCCACTCCCCAGCCGAAGCCACCTGGAAATGCACTTTTCCGAGCGCATCCAGCCAGAGCGACCAGCCACCGGGAGCATCCGTCCGCTGCCGGCACACGACCGGGCACGGGCTCTTCGGGAAAGCCACCGGGCACACCCACACGTCCACCGTGAAATGCCTGGAAGGCACCGGGACCTCAGAGGACGGCACCACGATACGGGAATCAAAGCCATCAAAAAATGCCGCCTGCCCTTTCACGCCGGATATAGTCCCATCGTCAAACGCAAGAGAGAAAAGTGCCTGCAGCACAGCCAATAAAACACATAGAGCATTCATATCGCCATGGAGCCGGGAAATGTGTGCCCGAACACACAAATATAGCAATTTTATTGCTATTTTTGCCTCCATGAACAGACGGGATTTCATTAAAGCATCAGTGCTCGGCGGAACTGCCATATGCCTGGCAGACTGGCAGAAAGCATTTGCAATGGGACGGCATGACTCAGCCGTTGGGATGCCCTGGCAAGGCTGGAAAGAAGGCGAATTCCAGATTCACTTCATCTACACGGGCGTGGCCGAATCCATGTTCCTGATCTTTCCGGACGGCACCACCATGCTGCTGGACTGCGGCGACTTCGATGCTGCCGCCCGCGGCGAGAAGGCTGTGCCGATACTCCCCGGCCCGCAAAGGCACGCCGGAGAATGGATTGCCCGCTACGTGACCCGCGTCAATCCCGGCGTCACGGACGTAGACTATATGCTCCTCTCCCACTACCACAACGACCACGCCGGCTCCGACCGTTTCTATGCCGAAAAGATCATCCGGGACGGACATGAATACGCTCTCAGCGGGTTCAGCCAGGCGGCTGAGACCCTCAACTTCAGCAAGGCCATCGACCGCTGCTGGCCGGACAGTCCGGAATCTCTCAGATACGCAGACCCAGACACTGTAGGCCACATGCAGCGCTTCTACTCCTACATGCAGAAACACCGCGGCCTGGCAATAGAGCAGTTCCGCCTGGGCGCCACGGACCAGATTGTGATGCAGCATAATCCGGGCAAGTACCCCTCCTTCCAGGTGCGCAACATCTGCGGCAACGGATGCATCGCCATGCCTGACGGCAGCATAAAGGACCTCTTTACAGCCCGGAAAGCGGCAGGCAAAGCCACGAAAAACGAAAACGCAATGAGTCTGGGCATGGTGTTCAGCTACGGCCCGTTCCGGTTCTATACCGCCGGCGATTTCTCAGCCCGATTCAAAGACCCCGACGGCACGCCCCGCTTCATCGAAGACGACATTGCCGAGGCCTGCGGGCCGGTCAGCGTGGCCAAAGTCAACCACCACGGCCACAAATCGATGAGCGCCAAGCTCGTGGCGGCACTGCGCCCGAAGGTCTGGGTCAGCTGCGTCTGGGACCAGCTGCATAATCTCCCGCCGTGCATGGAGCTGCTCTCCGACCGCAGCCTCTACCCTGGCGACCGCATCATCTGCCCTACCATCATGCCTGCCGAGCGGCGTGCAAAGGATGGAGGAGCCGCCTGGATGAAAGACATCGCACCCGCCTCCTTCGAAGGCGGCCATGTGGTCGTGGACGTAGAAAAAGGAGGCACCCGCTACAGTGTCTCCTATCTCTCCGCCTCAGACGAATCGATGCTCGTCCGCAGCGTCTTGCATTTCAAGGTCTAATCCTTGTCGGTGTAGGAAAAATCGGTCAGGACCGGGTAATGGTCTGAGATGTAGAGAGTTCCGTAGTCACGCTTATCCACGGAATAGGTCAGGGCTTTCAGCGGACCGCAGTAGAAGATATGGTCGATCAGCGAGCCGCTGCCCTTCCCATAGTCGTTACAGGTGTTTATGGTACGGAAACTGGACTTGACGGCATCTTCCCGGGCATAACCCAGAGGCACATTCCTCAACCTCTGGAGTTCGTCTGTGGTGCTCGCGCAGTTGAAATCACCCAGCAGGAACACGGGGTCTTTGCAAGAGGATCCGAATGCTCCGCCGATAATGGACGGTATCTTGTTTATGTGCAGGTTGCTTTCCATCATCCTGAGCCCGGGAGCCACCGAAGTCATATTCTTGTTGTTCTGATAATGGGTGTTGAAAACCCACACCGCCCGGCCGAGGTTGTCGCCGTCGGCGAGTTTCAGCCACGAACTGCAAAGAGGATGCGACGTATGCCAGGAGCCATAGTCATTGGCCTTGTTCTTCGCCGCCACCTGGTCGGGAGTGTCGCTGTGCCAGAAGGTGCCCTTGGCGCTGAGCGAGAAACGGCTCTTCTTGTAGAGAATCGTGTTGGACGTCTCGTCGCCGCTGACTTGCAATATATCCTTTCCGCTCTCGCGCCCGATTCCGTACAGCCCGTACTCATCCTTGACCTTTGACAATATGTATTCTGCCTGCACCTTTTCGACTTCCTGCATCCCGATGATGTCGGGCTTGCGGGTGAGTATGAACTTGCACACCGCATCCCTGCGCTTTTCCCAGATGTAATCGCCGTCGGACGGCTCCGGATAGCGGATGTTGAAAGTGCAGACCAGAAGGTCCGCCGTATCCTGCTGCTGTGGTTTGTCCGGGGTGTCGGGATTACCCGGACAGCCCCACAGCAACGGAAGGACAAGCGCAAGCAATGCGCACTTGAAAGATTTGCTACTTAATGACATAATTCACAGAGTGTGCAGCCGCATCGAAACCGCTTCCCCAGAGAAGTGCAGATGCGTTTTCCGCAGTTATGGCCGTGCCGTTCACGCTTCCGGACACCTCGACCGGGGCCGTTGACGAGCCCAGCGTCACTTTTGCAGTGTTGCCGCCGAAACCTCCCACAAGCAGGCCTATGGTGGAGCCGCCCGCAGAAGAGACGCTGCCGGAAACGCTGCCGCCCTCGATAACGGCGGAGTTGTTGTTAGGTATCCAGCCTATGAAACCGGAAACGCCCTCCAGAAGCACTTCAGATTTGACGTCTGCTTTGGAGGAACAATTCTTGACAGTCTGCGCATAGCCCCAGTGCCTGCCGATCAGGCCACCCACTTCGGAGCCCTTATATGCGCCTTTGATGGTGATATTACCGGTATTCGAGCAGCTTTCCATATAGGAAGGTGCTCCTGCCACGCCTCCGCAGCGGAAACGGGCCGTTCCGCTCACCTGGATAGGACCGCTGTTGGAACAAGAATACATAGTGCCCCAGTTGTTCGGATTGGTGTTGTCGTTATCTGACGCGGGCCAGCCGATCACTCCTCCAAGGTGGATCCAACTCTTGCTGACATACGCCTCCAGGGTGATGGCTCCGCTATTGGTGCATCCTGACACATTGACTCCCCTGTTCTTGCTTGGAGCATCGTCAGATGGATTGTTCACTCCACCAAATACGCCGCCTATGCACTGCTGATGGTTCTGTCCGGCAAAATCAGTCTTGTCGCTGGAGAGCACATTGACGACGATTTCTCCGGAATTGGAGCAATCCGTCACCACATCGTAGTAGCAGCCAGCCACTCCGCCAGTGAACATTCGAGCCGGAGAGGTGGACATTCCTTCAACCTTGGTTTCCGTCCAGGCCACCTTGCCTTCATTCTTGCATTTGTCAAGAGCAGCGAAAGCATATCCCGCGACGCCGCCGACGGAAGTTCCGACTTTCTTGTTGTAGAATTCTCCGACTTCAATGTTTTCAGGATCGGAAGGGTCTCTGGCGGGGCAGGCGCGGGATGTGTGGTAACCTCCCGTGAGGCTTATCTCTCCGTAGTTCTCACAGGAAGAGACGCTGCTGATCGTGTAGGCCACGACACCTGCTACGCCCTGGCTGGTGAAAGACTTGTCCTTTTCGGTCTCGACCGCCACCTTGCCATAGTTTTTCAGGCCTGCAAGGGGAGCGTCCTTATTGACGGACATACCTATCAGGCCGGCGATGAGGTTGCTTATCTTGCTCCCTCCGGCATAGGCCAGCGTTATGTTGCCCTTGTTGACGCAGTCAATGACAATGCCTTCGTTGCGCGATGCGATTGCACCGAATACGTTGGTGTCGGGAGCAAAAGAGCAGGACTCGTCGATGACGATATTCTTGAGCGTACCCTTGTTGACCTTGAAGAGCGGCCAGGAAGCCTTCAGGTTCTTAATGGCGTGGCCTTCGCCGTCAAGCACGCCGGAGAAACCCTCGGCAGGCACCAGGGTGACTCCGGACATATCGATGTCGGAGGCAAGGCGGGCTTCGTCAAGGGACTCGGAGGTCAGGCCTGCCAGCCATTCGGCGAGCGCCTGGCCAGTTTTGATGGAGACCTTGTTGTCGCCCTTCTGCTGTATGGTCAGCACGTTGGGGCCTGAACCCAGTTCGGGGGCGAAGACCACCGTGCCGATGCGGCCATCGACATTCTCATTGTCGGTCACGCTGACCGTGACGGTCACGGTGCCGTCGCCGGTCTTGGGATCTATCGTCACCCAGTCGGGGCCTTCGCAGGTCCAGGAACCGTCGGCATAGATCTTCACGGTCTGGGCTTCGGCGCCGATGGCCTCGAAGTTAAGGGTAGAAGTACCCACGCGAACTACCGTCGCTGCGGTTTTATTCTCTCCGCCGCCACCGCCGGGATTGTCAGGATCGATGGGGTCCTTACAGGCAGCTATCGCTGCAAAAGATAGTAGTACGAGAAAAACCTTTTTCATATCATTGTCGTTTTATTAGAAATCAAGTCCGTCGTTCCAGCCGGGATTCTGCAGGAGCCGGTGGTTAAGCACCCTTTCATTGGTGGGAATGGGGAAGATGTAGTCACGCTCCGGGTCGAAGGTGAAGGTGTAGGCGGGGCGGGGGTTCACGTAGCCCTTGTTTCCGTCGGAGAGCACGATGTCGGTGCCGATCTTATAGACGAAAGTTGCATTGCTGGATGGCTTGGATCCTGTGTAGAGGCAGATATCGGGCTTGCCGTCCTTGTCCCAGTCATATTCTCCGGCGCCGGGGAAAAACATGCCCTGGATGGTCTTCTTGATCCGTTCCCCCTCCGCCCAGCGGAGCAGGTCGTCGTAGCGGAGACCCTCCATCGCAAGCTCTACTACCCTTTCACGCCGTATCTCAAGGATCACGCCCTTGTTGGCGCCGGTCACCTTAGGGTAGCCGGTCGCTTCCGATGTCAGGAACGGGTCGGGAGAGGCATTGGCCTTGGCCATGTTCAGGTCAGGCATGCCGGCACGCTTGCGCAGCAGGTTGATGCTCCTGTCCAGGTCGCCCTGGTTCAGCGCACCGAGTTCCGCCTTTGCCTCTGCATAGTTGAGATAGACCTCGGCAAGACGTATGACGGGCATGTCGTTGTAGGAGTTGCTGCGGATGTTGGACATCACCAGATTATCCGAAGGCATCACGAATTTGGCTATGGAGTAGCCCGTGAGCGAGCAGTCCATATCGCAGAACATCGCCCTGTTGGTTGTCAGGACAGTATATTTGTAGCCGGGGATGCGTATGGTCTGGTGTAGCCGGGGATCGCGTTTCGCCACCTGGTCGGCAAAGGATTTTGTCGTCCAGCCCGTGACGGAGGAAAAACGGGTGCCATCGGCCATCAGATAGTGATCCACGAAGTTCCTGGTCGGGCTGTTGCGGCCGCAGACCGGCAGGAGGGCGACACCGCTCGCATCGTGGAAGCACTTCATACCATAGTCGTAATCGATGGCAAGTATGAATTCACCAGCGTCTTCATCATAATTGGAAAAGAGGTTCTGGTAGTCGTAGTCGGGATGCCCGGTGGAGTAGAGTTTGTGCGGCCCAAGGTCCATCAACTCCCCGGCTGCATCGGCGGCGAGCTCCAGATAATATGATGCTGGCTTTGCAGAGGCTGGAAGGGTCCAGAGGGTGATATCGCCTTCATGATACTTCCTGTAGGTGCCCTCAAAGAGGCAGAAGCGGGATTTGAGGGCGAGAGCGGCCCATTTCGTAGCCCGGAAAGTACGTCCTGAAGCGTATGCGGACGGAAGGCCGGCTATAGCCTCGTCGATATCCTCAATCATATGACCGAGCACGACGTCGCGGCTGTCGCGGGGCTTGTAGAGTTCATCTTTCTCATCGGAGGCGAGTTCATGGTCGACCCACGGCACGTCACCGAAGCGACGTACCTTGTCGAAATAGAACCAGGCCCGGAAGAATTTGCACAAGGCGCCGTATTCCTTCCTGGCGGCCTCATCCGGACACCTGTCGAGATTGCCCAGGCATGTGTTTATCTTGCGCAATACGGTCCAGGACCACCCGCCGCCGGAAGCGGGCACGGTGCGGAAAGAGCCGTTCAGCAGGGTGTTGCTGGGATTGTTGCCTATCATAAGGTCGCTCTGCTCGTCGTAGGGGACATCCGGCAGGATAGAGGAATACAGCGAGTTGGTGAAGAGCTGCAGCTGGGTGGCATTTTCGAAGTAGGATTCCTCGGTGATGTTGTCGAGAGGATACTTGTCCAGCGCATCTTCGCAGGAGATGACGAGGGAAAGCGCCGCAACGGCCAGTATTATGTTGTAGATTCTTTTCATTTCGTCTCTCTTTTAGAATTGAATGTCAACTCCGAACATGAAAGTCTTCTGCCAGGGGTAGAAGGTACGGCCGAGGGACTCGTCCTCGCTGTGCATCATAGCCTCGGGATCAAGGTAGGAGCAATGGTCGAACATAGGAGACCAGCAGGTCAGGTTCTCGCCGGAGAAATAGACCCGGACTTTCTCGAGTCCGGCAATCTTCGTGATCTTTGCCGGGAGGGTGTAGCCGACGGTCAGGTTCTTCAGGCGCAGGTAGCGGCAGTTCTGGAGATACCTCGAATTCGTACGGTTGAGATAACCTCCCGATATCTCGGCAATATAGCCCCGGGCACGGGGGAAGTAGGCGTCGGTGTTGTTGTAGTCCCAGACGTCTTTCAGGAAGTCTTTCCTGATGAAGGACTGCATAGTATTGGAGTAAGGGCCCCAGAAGGGGAAGCACCACCGGCCTGGATACCAATAATGGTCGCCCGTACCCTGGAAGAAGGCGCTGGCATCGAATCCCATCCAGTCCACGGAGAATGTGGCGCCGTAGGACAAGCTTGGCAGGCTGTTGCCGAGAATCCTGCGGTCGCCCGGCTCGTCGGCCGTGTTGGCGCCTATTCCGATGGCCTGGTCGTCGTCGAGGTCCTCGTATTTGAGGTCACCGGCCTTCCAGCCGGATCCCATGCCGGCGGTAATGTAGCTCAAGTCCACCAGGGCTGCATATTCCTGGGCCTCGTCGTCGGTGGCGAAGAGGTCATTGGCCCTGAAGCCCCAGATATCCCCGATGCGCTGACCCACATAATAATCGTTGAGAAGCTTGGACGGGTTGTTGTCGTACTTGGTGATGTGGGAATCGTAATTGCTTATGTTGGCGGATATTCCGTAGCCGAACGGCTTCCCTGCCAGTTTGAACTGGTCGCGCCAGCCGATGGAGAATTCGTAGCCGCGCGTGCGCAGGTTGGCTGAGTTCTGCTTGGGAGCGCCGGCGCCGTAGAGGGCCGGGAGGGCGTCTCCGGCAACCAGCATGCCTAAAGTGTTGCGGATGTATGCCTCCCCTGTGAACTGGAGGCGGTCCTGGAACAGGCCGGCGTCAAGGCCCACATTGTACTGCCGAACTGTCTCCCAGGTCAGGTCGCCGGCATTGGGAGCGGAAATCGACGCCGTCCTGGCCAGCGCACCTTCGCCGAACATATAATTGGAGTCAGCAACCGAAATCTTTCGTATGTAGGCGTAATTGCTTACCACCTGGTTGCCCAGGGAGCTCAGCGAGGCCCGCAGTTTGAGGTTATTGACAACACTCTTGGCAGGTGCGAAGAACGGCTCCTCGCTGATGCGCCAGCCCGCTGACACAGAAGGGAAAAAGCCCCAGCGGTGACCGTTGGCGAAGCGGGAAGAGCCGTCGTAGCGTCCGGAGATCTCCAGCAGGTAGCGGCCCTTGTAGTCGTAGTTCACCCTTCCGAAGAAGCCCATCAGGGCATATTCGCTCTGCTCGCCGTCTATATACTGTTTGGACGAGCCGTCTACGTCGGTGCCGGCAAGCGACAGGTCGTTGAGCGTGTCGGAAATCAGGTAATAGGCAATAGCCTCCAGGTACTGGGAGTACTGGGTCTCATAGTTACCGCCGGCGACAGCTGTCAGGTGATGGCCCCCGAAAGTGTCTTCGTAGGTGGCGAAGAGGTTGGCGGACTTGTAGTCGTAGGTGCGCGCCCTCTCGTCGAGCTGGTTGGTGCCAACGCCGGTAGTCCTGAGAACAGGCTGTTCGTCCGGATACTGCTTGTAGGTGAAGCTGGTCTGGCGGCAAGTGTCGTGGTTGCGGCGCTTGCGGAAAGTGAAATTGCCGGTGAGCCGGAGCTGCCTGAACGGAGTGATGTTGAGCTCCGTGGTGTTGGAAAAGTCGGTCCTGCGCTCGATGTGCTTGTCCTTATTCTCAAACAGCTTGATATGCACTGCATTGGCAACGGCATAGCTGCTCACGAAGTACTGGGAATAATAAACCCACGAGCCGTCAGGGTTCTGGAGAGGGAAGCACGGAATGGCGTGGGCCGTGATCATGGACAATACCCGGTCCATATTGCTTGTGCCTATGCCCAGGAAGCTGTATTTCTGGTCGTAGTAGGATGTGTTGTTGGAAATCGTCGCCCACTTGTTGATGCGGCCCTCGAAGCGGGCGCGGAGCTGGTATTTGTCCACGATATCCGGATTCACTTTCACTATGCCCTGCTGCCTATCCCACATTCCCGACACGAAGTACTTGAAATTCTTTCCTCCGCCGGTCACGGATATGCTCTGCTGCTGGGCAGGGTTGCGGTCGGAGAACAGGGTATGGTACCAGTCGGTGTTGGCGTAGTACTTCCACTGCTTGATGCCGCCGACGGTCTCTTCCACCACCCAGGGGCGGGCGGGGTTCTCCGTGACGTCGTTCACCCTCTCAAGCAGTTCGTTCATGTCGTTGTCGTTGTATTTGAGGTACTGCTCGCCTGGGTACCGCGCCTCCCAGAATTTGTTGATGGTATAGACGCTCCAGTAGCCGCGGGTTTCGAAATCGGTGCTGGTGGTGGGCGCCTGCCAGCCCCAGCGACCGCTGTACCGCACGGTGGCTTTGTCGCCGGAATCGCTGCCGGACTTGGTGGTCACGAGTATCACTCCAAATGCCGCGCGTGCTCCATAGACGGCTGCTGCTGCGCCGTCCTTGATCACGGAGATGCTCTCGATATCCTGCGAGTTTACGCGGCTCAGGTCGCCTTCCGCCCCGTCGATCAGCACCATAGGGCTCGCTCCGTTTATGGATGTATAGCCACGGATATTGATGTCCGGGGTGTCGTTCATGATACCGGAAGAAGAGGTGATATTGAGTCCGGGGACCGCGCCCTGCAGCATACTAGTCACGTCGTGGGCGGTTCGGTTCTGCAGCTCGTCACCCTTGACCGCAGTCACGGCGCCGGTGAGGTTGACCTTCTTCTGGGTGCCGTAACCCACGACCACGGTTTCCTCAAGCATCAGCTTGTCGTCGGCCAGAGTCACTTCCACTGTGGTCCTGTCGGCGGGCACGGCTACCGAAGTCGCAGTGTAGCCAAGGCAGGAGACATCCAGGGTGACTGCACCGTCCTTGACGGGAAGCGACCAGCTGCCGTCGATGTCGGTGACGGTGCCGCTGGTCGTGCCCCGGACCACAATGCCAGCCCCGGGTATGCCCTCGCCCGAGGAGTCCGTGACCTTGCCGGTCAGTGTCCGCTGCGCCGTTGCCGCGAAGGAGAAGGCAAGGAGCAGAACGGCCGCCGACAGGGCGAATCTTGATATCTTCTTTAGCATAAGGTTATTATTCAAAACTTGATTGTTCCTTGATTGTCATCCGGCATCTCTTCCATCGGAGCGTCGGAAGCTTCCGGCATAGTCTCCGTCCGGGCGCTTATGGCCATTTCCGGCCGGGGCTGCTTGATGCAGCCGGACAGGAGTGGCACAGAGGCCAGTAGGAGCACTATGACTCTTTTGCGATTCATCCTACTGATAGTCAAAGACGAGGGTTGCCGTTATCGGCCAGTGGTCGGAGATATAGGTCACTCCTGCGTAGGCATAAGTATCAGTGCTGAAACTGCCGGGCTTGAGCCCATGTTTGGTGTTTTCGTAGAAGTATTTGTAGGCAATATGGTCGATATTGGTGCCATTGTCAGTCCATGAACTTCCGGAATAAGTCACCTTGAAATCGTTGCAGCTCGTGGGATACGCCGTCTTGCTGGTCTTTCCGTCCTGGTTTCGCGACCAGTACCAATTCTTCAGGCGTGAATCACCTTTTTCGTCAAACAGGTTGGTGGTAGTGGCATTCAGGTCGCCGACGATTATCATCGGGAGATTCTCAGAATTGATCGCAGAAATCTGGTCATAAAGAATTGTGCACTCGGCCTTGCGGGCAGCATAGGCTGCGTCGGTGTAATGGGCGGTGAAATGGGTATTGAAGAAATAGAACACGTAACCGTTTTCATTCCATCGAAACTTGATCCAGGCGCAGTTATGGCCGTCGTCCGAACCGACGGAAGACGGATTGTCCGACAGCCAGAAGGTGCCCTTTTCAAGCACGGTGAACTTGGAAGTCTTGTAGAAAATCGCGTTGGAGGAGTCGGTGTTGTAGTCTTTCTTGTTCCACAAATAACCTTCAGAGCCGCTGGATTCCTTGCCGTACTCCGTTCCAAGGCCGTAGGCGGCATAGCCGAAAGTATTGTCAAGGATGTTTACCCTCTGGCGGTATTCGCATTCCTGAGTGCCGATAATATCGGGATTCTGGTTGTTGAAGAAAGCATAAACGCCTGGGCTGCGGACACTCCAGTAGTGGCTGCTGCCCCAGGAGGAATTGTCGTCGTTTTTCTGGCAAGCAATGTTGAAGGACCAGACAGTGAGTTCCGGCCTGCTGGACACGGACGGAGCCGGCATCGCGCCTTCGAAAGTGGTCACCTGGGAGCGTGTGATAGTGAAAATACCGCTGACTGCCTTGGTGGCAGAATTGTTGTTCGGAAGAACCGCCTTGATTGAGAAGCCGTCATATTCTGCAGGCGGGAGTACGAAATAAAACTCGGTGAATTCGCTGTCGGAGAGCTGGACGGGGCTTACGAAAGTCATTGCCACCGCCTTGTCGGCGTCGGATGAGCCGTCCATCAGCAGCGAATTGCCGCCCCTGGCACAATGGCCGGCGCCGCTTACGTAGCTGTTGAATGTGAGCTCCAGCCTGGAGACCTGGAAAGAACCCTTGAGCTTGAGGCGCATCACACCGCAGAGATTCCTCATCGAGAAAGTGCCGTCGAAAGCGCTCTTCGTGGCAGAGAGCATAGGATTTGTGCCGGGAGCGAAAGTGCCGGGAGTATATGGCACTTCTGCAGGCAGGGTATAATTGAAGGTGCTGGCACCATTGTATGTTGCCGAAGCGGGATAAGCGGCAAAATAGTTATCTGCCGAGGCTGGCTGCACACCGATGAAATTTCCGGTGCCGGTGCCAGCGCCGCTCAACAGGCGGAAAGTACTTCCTGTGGCACTGCCGGAAGAAAAGACGGTCATACAGTCCCCTTCGGTCCAGACCACGCTGGTGCCGTCCAGGGCAGTTTTGGTGGCGGATTCGGAGGACACAGTTACCTCTACGCACCCAGGGGCCTGGGGCTCCTCTTTGCCGCAAGACGAAGCAATCGCCAACGCTCCGGCCAGGAACAATAACATTTTGCCTTTCATAATGTATTTGTTTTTGTGTGTGCGCACACACTTTTTGCAAATTTATTTATTTTTTCTTTCACGACCAAGTATTTCAACAAAAAAATCCTGTCGCTATTTATCCGTGGAAAGATTCTTCTTTCCAGGATAAAGGTACAGGTCCTGTTCCACCCTGCCATCCGACAGCCGCACCCAGGTGCGGAAGCCGGGGTCGCCTGCCGTGAATTCAAACACGCGTGCCCCGTTCGGTTTGAGATCGTTATACACAGTGCTGCATCCGCTGAAACGTCCATAGATGAAGTAAAAACCTTGCCACAGCAGCACGAAGTCGTTGTTGTGGTCGTGGCCGGCGACCATCGCCTGTACATCCTCCATTTCCCTCATAGCCGTGTATTCGCCGGAGTTGAAATCCGGCACAGCCGGCTCCTCGCCCAGGTTTCCGACCATAAACCGCGCCTTCTTGCCGGAATCGTACAGCGCCTGACTATATTCCGGCACGGGAATGTGCTGAAAGACAATCGCGGGCACAGGCTTGCCTCCGTTCTGTTCCGCCAGAGCCCGGCTAGCCTTCCTGTACCATTCAATCTGGTCGTAGTGGACGTATCCCCAGCTCTTGATACCGGCAAGATAGTCACGGTTGCCGCTGTCTATCAGATAGAACACTCGCTCTACACCGGCAGGGCCCGACAGTGTGAGGATATCATTGGAGCAGCCGCTGATGCCCAGGTCGTCGGGAGTGTTGACGTTGCCGGGTATGCTACGGATCAGAGAGAAGATTTCCGTCCTGGAGAGGTCGAAATCGCTGTCGTGATTGCCCAGAGCCACGGCAAATGGGATTTTTCGGTCCACAAGGGGCTGCAGCAGCTCCCTTGCCGAAGCCTCGGCGGGAGCGCCGAAGACGACGTCCCCGGTGTGGATCACGAAGTCCGGCTTCTCTTCATCCAGCATCCGGATGACGTTGGCCAGGGCCCGCTCGGAACGGGAGTCTCCGGAAACGTAGTGGGTATCCGTAAGTTGCAGGATCTTGAACTTGCCGTCCGGCCTGTACCGCAGTTCGCAGGCCACACGGACTTCCTGCCCGTATGCAGGAATATAGGCCTCAAGTAAAAACACGGCCATGAAGATGGCGAGAATTGATAAACTGCCTTTCATCTTTATATAGTTCACTATGAATACAAATATAGCAAATAATCGCGTTATCAGCTCATCTTTATGTCATTTGAGATAATCCGGAGGGGGCACTCTTGCAGGATTCGGAATTTATTCCCATCTTTGCACTACTACAAGTCTGTGTGCCGTAGTTCTAGGAGGCTACAAAGCGAGTTTGGCTATATCGTGCTGAGCTCGCTTTGTGCGTTATAGGGGGCTCCGGCGGCTGGTAGGACTAAGCTTAAATTGTTTAAAACTAAAGGATTATGTTTAATTATCGACTCGATGACCCTCTCAATGCACGAATGTATTTCGACGATGCCCCCGTAGGGGTGCTCAATTCTCCGCAAATCCACCGCCCCCGGCGCGGTACGATCGGCCGGTATGTGAACATCCTGCTGGACGAATGGTTCAAGAAGATCCTCGGCGCTAGCAAGAACAAGGACATCCTCTTGAAGATCCTGCAGGAACTCATCCCCGAGCGTGAGATCGTGGACATTGAATACAACCGTAAGCCGGTCCGCAAACGCAACGTGTTCAAGGGCTGCCACGACGCCTTTTTCGACGTGGAGTGCGTCGACGGCTACGGGACGCGCTTCGTGGTGGAGATGCAGCGAGCATACCAGGAGCACTTCCACGACCGTGCGTTGTTCTATTCGACGTTTCCGCTGCAGGAGCAGGTGCTGGCGCGGGGGAAGGACGCGGATAAGGAGCCTGAGTCGCACGACCTTCACTTCGACTACCCGCCGGTGTACGTGGTGAGTTTCCTGAACTTCTCGTTCCACCCGTTCTCGGAGCGGATAGTGTACCGGTACGACCTCCGTGAGCGGGAGAGCGGCGAGCTGATGACGGACCGTGTGAACTTCATCTTCCTGGAGATGACGAACTACAAGCGGGGCTATAAGGAGCCCCATCCGGAAGACTCCTTCGCGGAAAAGCTCTCTTGGGCTTTCACGCACATGTCATCGCTGACGGAACGTCCCGTGGCGCTGATGGAGGAGGTCTTCGCGAAGATATTCGAAGCGTGCGAAGTACGCGCGCTGGATGCCGAAGAACGTAAAGAATATGGAAAAGATATGACAACACAGTGGGATATAGATGATAGAATCAATGGGGCTTATCTGAAAGGGGAAGCAGAAGGAGGGGCCTCGAGAGCGGCCAATATTGCAGCCAACTTGGTTAAAGCGCAAAAACTTACTCCTGAGGAAATTTCAGCCGCTACCGGGCTTTCCCTAGAGGAGATCGCCGATTGCGCCGAGAAACTGATCGCCGCCAGAGGATTCTGAACGAATATCGCCGGAAGTGTAATCAAGGCACTTCCGACGGTATTCATGGATTCTGAGCCGGGGCTCCGGCCAGATGCTGGGGCTACTCGATACCTGCCTGGGCGGAGGTGACAACAGACAGATTCAACTCCAGCTTTGTGGCGTCGTTAGTTCCATCTGTGCTGCTGTACAAGGTGTTTTTCTTGCCCATTACATACTTGTTGGCAATAGCGACCGTGGTTATGTTGTCAAGGACGGTTTCAGTTGCAGGATTGCCATTGTCTCCGGTGGCTACCTTGGTGGTGTTGACAATCATCAGGGGATTTGCAGCGGAACCTACTGTAACTTTATATGGCCAGCTGTCTTTTGAAAAGACTTCTCCTGCCACCAGCCCGCAGTATCCCCACTTGTTGTAGGTCTGAGCGTTAAGGACATCGCAGGCGACGACGCAGCCCTCGCAAATGGTTGCCTCCGCAGTGGCAGGAACAATCTTTCCAATCAAAGCCCCGAGGGATACTTCAATGTTCTGGATATTCCTCTTGGGTGTGCCGGGATAAGAGTTGAGGTTGCCGGTAGTGATAAGGCCGGTATTCGTATTGAATTTGAACACAGTCGAACCGGGTTTCAACTGGGAGATGATACCGCCGGTTGCCGTACTGCCGTTTGAACTGTAAACACTCACCGGGCCGTTGTTTGTACAATATGAAATCTCTTTCGGAGCGTCGGTATCACCGCAGATACCGCCTGAGTAATATATCACATTCTCACCGCTACCTCCGGTGGTGTTATAAATGATTCCGTCGTTTATGCAGTAGGTTATTGTACCGAGAGCGCTCCCGCAGATACCTCCTCCGCAGAATGTACCCTTGTCGGCAGTGTTTCCTCTGGAATCGACCTTGCCGGTGTTGCGGCAGTATGAAACGACAGCATTCTTGGAATTCAATAAGCCCACGATTCCACCGAAGTAAAGTGCGTGATTATTGTTGACATTATTCTGGTGGATTTTCGTATTGTTTGTAGTCCAGGTACCGTCATCGGCCTTGGTAATCACCATATCGCTGCTGTTCCCTACAAAACCAATAATGCCTCCGGCCGTAACGTCAGTATTCAAATCACCGAATGGACGTGTGTCGCCTGCCGAACTGGAGCAGCCCTTTATTGAAGAGCCATTTCGAATACAGCCGCCTGCAATGCCACCTATACAGGCTCTACAATTACTGGTAGACGTACTCTTGCCATATATTTTCATCGTATTGGTGCACTTGTTTATCGTGACATTTTTACCAACGACAGCGACGATGCCGCCAGTCAGGATACTCCAGTTGATTGACCCGAACTTGTCAGTGTCACGGGTGCTGACGGTTTCGTTGGATATTTCCTTGCTGCCGTTTGCAAGATTGTGGCAGTCCTCGATAAGCATTCCATCGCCCATCGTGTAGCCAATGACTCCGGCCACGTAAGGGACACCGGTACAGTAGTTATATACCTGTCCGTGATTTGTGCAACCGATAAGGTTTGAATTGCTTCCACCCCAACCTCCGACAACGCCTGCGATGGAGGAACCTTCGCCGGTGTCACAGGCAGACCGGTCATAAATATCTGCCCAGTTATGACAATCTGAAATAGTGACATTATTTCCGATCATCCCTGCAATTCCACCCAAACGATGTTTTACCGTCATTTCGGCAAGACCCGTAACAGGGACGAAATTGGTGACATTCTGAACGGAAGCCTTAGACTTTACGTATGCCACCAATCCGGCATAAGCCCATCCTGATGATACAGTTGAGATATTAATTGCGCTGGTGCCATCAGCAGAAGTACCATTCGAGGATCCGAAAACCACATTCTTGAGCACAGCGGCAGCATTACCATCACCAAGGTCTGCGATAAAGCCGACCTTCTGCGCATCAGAAGAAATCGTGAAATTGTAAATCTTATGTCCCTGGCCGTCGAAAATGCCCAGGAACGTCGGAACGGGCGTCCAGGCGTAGCCGCCGAGGTTGATGTCTGCGCCGAGTTTGACCTCATCACCCGCCGCGTAAGCTCCGTGACTGGCCAGGCGGCGCCACGTCTTGAGCTGGGCGGCGGTCGTGATCACGGGAGGGCAGAAAGAGGAGTCGTCAACCGTAGAAAGGTCCTGTCCGCCGTTACGGGCAATGGACTGGACATTTGAATTGGTCTTTATGGACTTGGCGCCCTCCACATCGGTCAGGATAACCGAATAACCACCTTCAAACTCCGTGGGCCAGATAGCGATGTAGTACTCACCGGCCGGGAAAGCGGAAGGATCCGCATCAGCAGTGGCCTTGTAGGTCAGAGTCACCTGCTTTCCACCAGCGTTAGTGAGGTCCACTCTCGGAGCGCCCTCTCCGTCATAGTAGAAATGATTGGTACCCGAGATTATCTCATTGTTATTGCCCCTCACCGTGACAGCGGCAATATTGCTCTTCTCCAGCTTGACCTTCAGCAGGGCAAACTGGTTCTCGAAGGCCAGGTCGGTGGTCCCGGTGGCCACTGCCGTAGAAACCAATGACTCGGAATCCACGCTGTGGCTGCCAATAATTGTCTGTGAACCGTGAATTGTAATACTGAACCGCTGATTCTCAGTATTGATATTGCCCGCTGCGCTGAAAGGTGCCACGGCAAGATACGAACCTGTCGGAGCCGCACTGCCGGAGAATTCCGCACCCTTGCCGGAGGGCGAAAGTGCAGAGACCGAGAACTCATTCAGGGCGGTCCCGTCAAAAATCGCAATCTTATCCGAATCCTCCCAGAGGATGAAATCGTCGGCTATGTCAGATTTGGTGCCCAGATCTTCCAGGCTGGCCTTAAAGGTCATAGGGACGAGATTGGTCTGTGCTTCAGGACCATCCTGAGGCTCCACGACTTCGGTCTGGATCTCCTTATTGCAGGAGGCAAGGGCCAGAAGACCGGCCAGTAAAATAAACAAATGCTTTTTCATGGCTGATCCTCCTGTTTAGTCTTCTGCATCCCAGCCGCCGGTCATACTGTTGATGTTCACCGGCCCGCGGGAGTTGGTGTCACTGTTCACGCAAATCCTGCTGCCTTGCATCAGCACAATGGTTTTGCAAGTTGGAGGAAGATAGCCGCCTCCGAAAGTAATATACTCTTTCATAATATATTGATAATTAATTATTATCCGTCTTGTGTGCGCACACACCGAAAACTGTTTTATACTTATTTGACGCTTTGCTGTTTTTGTCAGTTAATCCCCGCCTGCGCAGGTGTCGCAATTGAGAAGTTGAAATCCACTATTCCGGTGTTGCTGCTGCCGGCTGAGGCGTCGTAGAGTTTGCTCTCCGTTCCCATCAGCCACTTCCTTGCATTTGCCTCACTGTCAATAACATCTCCAGGGGTAATCTCAGCCGGATTGGCGTTGGAGCCGTATTCGATCCGGGAAGTATTGACAATCAACACTGGGTCGGAAGCCGTTCCGAACACTAGCTTGAAGGTAGTGCTGGAAGTGCTTTTGGTCTGGCCGGCGATAATTCCGGTCCAACCGTCCTTGGAAGCGCTCTGGTTGCTCAGGACGCAGTTGACGACACACCCGGTCACATTATCGGTGACATCAGCCTTGGGAGCAAGCACTTCGCCGAAAAGACCGCCTTTGTAGTAATCCTTGTTCTGGTAATAGACAGGCTCCCCTGCCGTGTTGCCAGAGGCGTTTGAATAAATGTTCCCTGTGGTCACAAGACAGTTGCTGATGCAGCCGCGCACCTCGGTCTTATCCGGCTGGAACACAGCCAGAATACCTCCTACACGCGTGCTGCCACTGGAATTATAGCCGCTTAACGCCCCATTGTTGACACAACGCAGGACACTTGCCGGATACTTGCTCTTGGATCCAGCTATTCCGCCGAAATAAGCGATGAGATCTCCATCACGAGCAATCATGAAGCCGTTGTTGATACAGTCTCTGATGGTGCCAGAATCAGCGCAGCAGATACCTCCGGCATAGAATTCCCGCTTTGTGGATGTCTGGGCGTCCGATCCGATGATACGGCCCTCGTTGATGCAGAACTCAATCACGGAAGAGGCCTGCTTTTCAATCAAACCTGCAATGCCGCCAATATACATATTGCTGCCGTGGTCACGGCGCTGGAAGAACTGTCCGCTGTTGGTCGTGGGCGTGCCGTCATCAGCCTTCGTGATGGTGATGGCACCACGGGAATAGCCCAGGATACCTCCGGCGGCAATGTACGATGCAAACGGTTTCGCGTCTGCATACATATACTCGGCTGTGTTGGAGCATCCTTTGATCACGCTGCCGTTCTTGGTCGTAGCACCGACAATTCCGCCGAAGCACACGTCGTAAGCACTGTTGGTCTCACCGCGGTTGTACAGGACAGCGGTATTGGAGCACTTGTTGACAGTGGTGGTGTTGCCCATGAGACCGATGATTCCGCCTACGCTGATATCCCAGTTGCCCTTCGTGCTGCCGACGCTTGCGGCGTAGTTATTGATCTTTCCGGCATTCACGCACTCGTCCACAAGCAGGCCGGTGCCGCTGGATTTTGCCACGATGCCGCCGATGCAGGAGACACCTGTGCAATAATTGCTAACGACTCCGTTGTTGGTGCAGTACAGCACCTTCACGTCCGTGTTGCCGGTCTGCCCAAGGATGCCTCCGACAGCTGAATCTTCAGTCGTTTCGCAAGCGGAATTGGACGAGACGTCGGCATAGTTGACACAGGACTCGAAGGTGGCGTTGTCACCGGCCGAACCGGCAATGCCGCCTATGGCGTGCTTCGTGGTCACTGATGCAGCTGCGCCGACGGGGACGAAAGTGGATACGTTCTGGATCAGGCTGTTCTTGTGGGCGTATCCGACAAGACCGGCGTATGCCCAGGAACTGGAAGAATCAATGGACAGCAAGATGGAACTGGAGCCGTCCGGTGTGGAACCGTCGGCGGAGCCGAAAACCACGTTCTTGAGCACGGCAGCCTGTCCGCTTGACGAACCGAGGGTGCGAATAAAGCCGACGCGGTTGTCGGAGGGATTGCTCACCGTGAAATTATAAATCTTGTGCCCCTGGCCATCGAAGATGCCAAGGAAGGTCGGGACGGGCGTCCAGGCGTAGCCGCCAAGGTCGATGTCGGCGCCGAGCCTGACTTCGTCGCCCTCAGCATAAAGGCCGGCAGCGGCTAGTTTGCGCCAGGTTTTGAGCTGGGCGGCAGTCATAATCACCGGAGGGCAGACAGTGCCGTCGTCAACGGTGGAAAGGTTCTGGCCGCCGTTGCGCACCAGGACCTGCTCGGTGGACTTGGTCTTGATCGCCTTGCCGCCGTCGTTAGTGGAGACCACGATGCTGTAGCCGGACGGGAAGGTATTGGGCCAGAGGGCAATGTAGTACTCGCCGGCCGGGAACTCAGATTCGGAAGCACCTTCAGAGGCTTTATAGACGAGCTTGATCTGGTAGCCGGCTGCGTTGGAATAATCCATTCGGGGAGCACCGTCGCCTGCATAATAAAAATGATTGGTGCCGTAGACACTCTCGCTGGTATTTCCTATAAGGGTAACGGCCGTGACATCACTGCGGGTTATTTTCACCTTCATAAGCGAGAACTGGTTGGTGAATACGAGCGTGCCCGCACCGTCGTCGACTGCAGTGGAGACAAGGGCGCCAGGATCGACGCAGTGGTCGCCGATGATGGTCTGGGTGCCGGGAATCTTGACACTAAGGCGGTTGTTCTCGATGCTGATATTGGTTGCCGCAGAATACGGAGCGACGGCATAGTATGTGGAAGCCGTTGCAGCAGAGCCCGAGAAACTGGCAGTATGGCCGTCCGAAGAGATGTCGGAAGCCTCGAACTTATTGAACTGAGCCCCGTCGAAAACGGCGATGGCATCACCTGCTTCCCAGATGACGAAGTTGCCGTCTATGTCGGCCTTGGTCTGCAGGTTCTCCGGGCAGGCCCTAAACGTCATCCGGACAAGCTCAGCCACCGGGGCACCGTCGGGAACGGCTGAATCCACAGAAATTTCCTTATTGCAGGAAACCACGGCAAGCAAAGCCGCAAAACAATAAAGGTACTTATTCATAACCAGTTTCATCTTTTATTCAACATAATCCCAATCGCCGTAGGCATCCGTCAGGTTGTCTATTCCACGATCTGAAGACGTGTAACTCTGGCAAAGCAGACTCTCCTGCCCGGCAGCAATATCCTCGCAAAGAGGCGCCATATAAATGTGTCGTATCATATACCTAATCGTTGGGGTCCCAGTCTCCGTATGCATCCTGCAAAGGATCGAAGGGCCTTTCACCATTGAAATAACTTTGGCACAACAACATAAGTTGCTCGATGCCACTGACTTCACACACTGGAGGTGAATACACGAGTCGAACCATAATTATTCTTTATTTTAGTGTGTGTGCGCACACACTATTTGCAAAGGTAAAAACTTTTTCGTTATAATCAATACGTAGCGCTGAATTTTTAACAGTTCTCCTGCAGGGATGCAAGATTCTCTCGGAACACAATGTCTATGGGCAGGAACTGCCTCATATTCTTGTCGGGGGCGCCATAGAGCAGGAAATGCAGCAGAGACTCCACTGCAGCGAAGCCCTGCCGGTCCGGATGCTGGTTGATGAGGAAATCAATTGTGCCTTCATTAACGCAGCGGGCATTACCGGCGGTCACGTCGAAACCACCTACCACGATTCCGTTGCGCCCGGAGTCTTTCAGGGCGTCAGCCACAAGGTAGCCTGCGGAAATCACGACAGCTATGCCTCCGACCTCGGGATTGGCCTGCAGGAAAGAATCGATTTCCTTATCCACATCGGACGCCCGCTCGGTGGAAAAGAATCCTTCCTTGAGTATCCGTCCCGGGACACGGCCCTCAAAATAAGACCGGAAAGCTTCCAGACGTGAAGCGGAGTTGTTGGAAATCTGCGTTCCGATTCGTTTTGGGAGCAGGACGGCGAGTTCCTTTCCGACCGGGGTGAGTCCGTCCATCAGTCGGGCGAGCAGGCGGCCGCAAGTATCCTGGTCCACCATAAAGGAAGCGATGGGATTGGTCCCCGAAACCTTACCGTCCACGAAAATGTACGGGACGCCCCTGCCGTCAAGCTGAGCACAGAGTTCCCTGGTCTCTTCGGTGAAGGTCGTGCCAAGTATGACCGCAGAGCACTGCTTGGATGCTATTGAGCCGAAAACCTCACGGCAGGACAGGGAATTAAACTGGTCGAAAAAACAATATTCGCTTCTGATGGAGATATCGCCATACTCGAGGAAGGCCTTGTCGAGGCCGGATTTAATTAGATCCCAGTACTCCCCTTCCGCGGAGGAAGGAATGGAAATTACGATATGCAGCGACTTCCGAGTCTTCTTAAAGGCCACGGCCGAGGTATGGAGATTATATTTATACGACTGGGAATCAAGCACGGCCCGGATTGCGGCGAGAGCCTTCTCAGAGACACGTCCACGGTTATGGAGCACACGGTCCACGGTGCCGGCCGACACTCCGGCAAGCTCTGCTATCTGTTTGATGGTTAACTGTTGCTGCATATTTGCAAAGTTATGAAAAAAATATGTTTCTACCCTATTGCGATTTGGTTTTTTACTTTTTTTCTCTACCTTTGTGTGCGGACACACAACAAAAAGGAAATGAAGGAAATCAAAGGAAAAGTGGCTGTCGTGACCGGTGGCTCGCGCGATATCGGACGTGCAGTTTCTATGAAACTGGCCAGCGAAGGAGCACGTGTATGCATCAATTACTGCCACGATAAAGCCAAGGCGGAAGAGACCCTCGAAGCAATTCTCAGCGCAGGGGGAGAAGCCATAATATGCCAGGCGGACGTGACCAGGGCGGACGAAGTGGAAGCCTTGTTCGCAACGGCAGCCCGGGCATTCGGCGGGAGCATCGACATACTTGTCAACAATGCCGGCGGCATAGTGGGACGCAGGAGCATCGAAGAGCAGGATGAAGAATGGTACCACAAAGTCCTGGACCTTAATTTCAAGAGCTGCTGGCTCTGCACGCGCGAAGTCCTGAAATATATGGGCGGGGGCGGCGCAATCGTGAACATCTCCTCCCAGGCCGCGCGCGACGGAGGCGGCCCCGGATCATCCATCTATGCCTGCGGCAAGGCCGCCATGCTGTGCCACACCAGGGCAATGGCAAAGGAACTCGGCCCCCGGGGCATACGCGTCAACGCCGTCTGCCCCGGAATGATAAACACATACTTCCACGACACATTCACCGCGCCCGCCAACCGGGAGGCACTGCACCGCAGCGCCCCTCTCCGCCGCGAGGGTGAAGCTTCGGAGGTGGCCGGCCTGGTGTGCTTTCTGGCAAGCGGAGAATCCGAATACGTCACAGGCACGGGAATTGATATAAACGGAGGTTGCCTGTTCTCCTGATGAAGAAATTGATTAAGAATATATTACGCTGGATTGCAATGGTAGGGCCCGGGCTGTTTTGTCTGGGCTTTACCATAGGTACGGGAAGCGTGACCTCGATGGTCAAGTCCGGCAGTATGTATGGCACTCAGCTGTTATGGGTGCTTGCCATAAGCGCCTTCTTCACCTGGGTGATGACCGAAGCCTACGGACGCTTCGGCATCGCCACCGGCGACACCGCAATCCACGGAGTGAAGAACCGGCTCCGGGGAGGAAAGGTGTGGGCAGCCGTACTGGTCTGCGGCCTCGTTGTAAGCCAGTGGATAAGTCTTTCCAGCATACTGAACATCACCTCAAACGCCGTGGCCGAAGTGCTGTACCTCTGCATCCCGGGGCTTTCCCAGAAAGCAGGCTACTGGATAGTTCTGGGCTTCGCCGTGCTCATCGCCGGCACGGTATGGGTGGTCCTGAACCGGGGCAACTACGGCACGTTCGAGAAAATCCTGTCGGTCCTGGTGACCCTGATGGGCCTCGCTTTCATCCTGTCGATGTTCATCGAATTACCGGCTCCGGGCACAATTGCCCGCGGCTTCATTCCCTCAGTTCCCGACAGCCCGGACGCACGCCTCTTCATAGCGGCATTTGTGGGCACTACCATGTCATCCCCCACTTTCGTGATCCGTCCTATGATAATCAAGAGCAAGGGATGGAAAACCGGAGACGGCCGCCTGCAGCGGAGGGACGCAATCGTGAGCGCTGCTCTTACATTCATAATCAGCGCATCCATAATGATTTGCGCTGCCGGCGTACTCTTCACGCGCGGCATCACCGTAGAAAAGGTTCTGGACATGATCTACGTGCTCGAACCCATCGCCGGGCGCTTTGCAGTGGCCCTGTTCGTGACCGGGCTGCTCAGCGCCGGCCTGTCGTCCATCTTCCCCATCATGATGCTGGCTCCCGAACTCATCAGCGACTACCGCGACGGGCAGATGCAGACCGGCACTCCTTTGTTCAAGATCCTCACCGGCATCGCGGCGCTGGCCGGGCTCACCATTCCCATACTCGGCAAGAGCCCCGTGATCACGCAGATAGCGTCCCAGGTCACGCTGGTGTTCGTACTGCCGCTGGTCATACTGCTGATGATCATACTCCTGCGCAAGCGCAGCGTGATGGGAGACAAGCGTCCCGGGCTGACGTTCACCTTGCTGATGTGCCTTGCGCTCGTATTTGCCTGCATAGTTTCATACACCGGCGTCGTTGCGCTGGGCAAACTTCTCTAGAAATGAACAATTCTCCGAAATACGCCCTTCTGGTGCCCACCAGCATGGGTGTGCGTCTCACGCCGGCGGACGGGCAGCCAGCCCATTCGGCCACCCGTTTCGACCTGCAGGTCACCAGCGCAGAGACCAACGCCGCCAGCGTCGTCTCTTATCTTGGAATGCCCGTAAAGGTGCTCACTGCGCTGGTGCAGGGGCATCCGTTTGCCTCCCGGATACGCTCCGACCTGCGCGGTCGCGGGATGGACGTCGAGGCGGTGGAACTCGCGCAGGAAGGCCCCTGGGGCTGGCGGCACCAGATCAACATTGCCGACTGCGGTGCCGGCCCGCGCGGGCCAAGGGTGTGGAACGACAGGGCGGGAGAAGCCGGCAGGGCACTGAAAGCCGGAGACTTCAATCTTGAAAAGATTTTTCTGTGGGAAGGCGTGCGGATGATGCACCTGAGCGGACTTGTGGCGGCAATCGCGCCGGATTTCTGCCTTGAACTCACCGAAAAGGCGCGCAGTTGCGGCTGCACCGTGAGTTTCGACCTCAACTATAGGGCCTCGTTCTGGCAGGGGCAGGAAAAGCGGCTGAGGGAGGTTTTCACCCGGATAGCGTCCCAAGCCGGGGTGCTCATCGGCAACGAAGAGGATTTCCAGTTGTGCCTGGGAATCGACGGTCCGCAGACTGGGGGCCTCGGCCTGGCCGGTAAGACCGAGGCGTTCAAATCCATGCTAGGACTCATCAGGAAGCGCTTTCCCGATGCCCGTATAGTGGCCACCACGCTGAGGGAAGTACTGGATGCCGGCACGCATCTCTGGGGCGCCATAGTATCGGACGGCACTGACACCGCGGTGATAGAGCCGAGGATGATCCACGTCCTGGACCGCATCGGAGGCGGGGACGGATTCGTGGGCGGCCTGCTCTACGGGATTCTGAAGGGCTGGGACATCGAAGAGTGCGCCGGTTTCGCCTGGGCCTGCGGAGCCCTTGCCGTGACGCTGCCCACCGATTACGCAATTCCTGCCGATGAGCAGCAAATATGGAGTATATGGAAAGGTAACGCAAGGGTTGTAAGATGAAAGCATTGTCGGATATAGGACTGGTAGGCCTTGGAGTGATGGGCCGTAACCTCGCCCTCAACATGGAAAGCAAAGGCTTGCAGGTCAGCGTGTTCAATTATATTCCCTCCGTGACGGAAGAGTTTCTTGCCGGAAGCGCGGAAGGCAGGCGTTTTATCGGCTCTCGGTCCTATGAGGAACTCGTGGCTTCGCTTGCGGTGCCCAGGAAGGTGTTCCTGATGGTCACGGCTGGCGCGGCGGTGGATGATGTCTTAGGACATCTGGTGCCGCTGCTGGAGCCCGGAGACGTGATTATTGATGGGGGAAATTCCGACTTCCACGACACTGCGCGGCGTACTTCCGAGCTGGAGAGCCAGGGGCTGCTGTATGTGGGCACCGGGGTTTCAGGTGGCGAAGAGGGGGCACTCCGGGGGCCATCGATGATGCCCGGAGGCTCAGTAGAAGCGTGGCCGCTGGTGCGTGAGATTTTCCGCGCCGTGGCAGCCCGGGCGGACGACGGCGAGCCTTGCTGCGACTGGATAGGACCTGGCGGGGCGGGGCATTTCGTAAAGATGGTCCACAACGGAATAGAATACGGAGACATCGAATTGATTTGCGAGTGCTACCAGCTGATGCGGGATTTGATGGGGATGGGGAATGAGGAAATGGCGGCTGTCTTCGAAGACTGGAATCGCGGGGCGCTTTCGAGCTATCTGATTGATATTACAGCGAATATACTTCGCAAGAAGGATTCTGACGGAGGCTTTGTACTTGACAGAATACTGGATGCCGCGGGGCAGAAAGGCACGGGGAAATGGACGGTGCAGGCAGCGCTCGATGAGGGCGTGCCGCTGCCGCTCATCGGCGAGGCGGTCTTCGCCCGCTGCCTCTCTGCGCTCAAGGATGAGCGCCTCGCCGCGGCGGAGATGTTCTGTCATCCTGAGGAGCACCCTTGTCATCCTGAGCGTAGCGAAGGATCTGTCTCCCTCGGAGACCTCCGCCAGGCGCTGCTCTGTGCGAAGATAGTGGCGTACGCCCAGGGCTTCAGCCTACTGGACTCCGCCTCCTCGCACTACGACTGGGGCCTGGACCTCGGCGGCATCGCCTCGCTCTGGCGCGGCGGCTGCATCATCCGCAGCGCATTCCTTGGGAAGATCCGAGAGGCGTTTGCCAGCGGCGTCCCGGGCAGTGCCAGTGACGGCAGCGCGCCTACCACAGGCGGCTGCCGTAACCTTATGTTGGCGCCATATTTCAAGGGCGTGCTGGCAGAGTCGCAGCAGGCCTGGCGGCGCGTGGTGGCGACGGCCGCGCTGAGCGGCGTACCCGTGCCGGCGCTCTCCTCCGCGCTCTCATACTTCGACGGCTACCGCTGCGGCCGCTCCGGTGCCAACCTCCTCCAAGCCCAGAGAGACTATTTCGGCGCACATACATACGAACGCACCGACCAGCCCCGCGGCAGATTCTTCCATACAGAGTGGCAGTAGAGCAAAGTCAACCTACTGATACGCAACTTGTTAACTGTTTGTGGGAGTGTCTTATTGCCACCCCCTCAAATAATTAAGTGACTGTCTGCCAACAATATAGCTTTGCATAGCCCGCTCGCCAGCAAGCCGACAAACGAGACCGCAACCGCCACTCGCACCACCCTTTTTGCTTTTTAGCCTTAAAGCACTATCTTTGTGTATTAATGACTTTCTGACGAAATGAACACGAAACTTCAGCATATAGCGTTTGTCCTACTGCTGGCAGGCTGCACCGCCATAGAGGGGCCGGCAGTCGCGCCCGGAGCCGACGGGGCCTCCGGGGCTGCCACGGAGCTGGTCTTCACGGCCACTCGTGAAGCCGTCGCGCCCGACACGAAGACCGTGAAGCTCGACAACGGCGCCGTCTGGTGGAACCCGGCCGAGGAAGTGAGCGTGTTCTACGGCAGCGGCACTGCCGGAGGCGGTAAGTTCATATCGAAAAACGATATAATCGCCGAGACAACATCTTTCACCGGCTCCATCCAGATGACCGGCACGGGCAAGAGCTACTGGGCCGTCTACCCTTATTCATCGGCCAACGAATGCGACGGCTCGTGCGTGACCCTGGTCGTGCCCGCCGTGCAGACCGGATCGGAAGGCAATTTCTCCGACAACGCCTTCCCTGCCGTCGCCACTGCAAAGAGTCTCAAACTGCCCTTCTGGAACGTGTGCGGAGGAGTGAAGTTCTTCGTGACAAGAAGCGATGTCAAGTCCTTCACCATCAAGGGGAACGGCGGAGAGGCCCTGGCCGGCAAGGTGCGGGTGAAGTTCGGCGAAACCGGCCGGCCGCAGATCGAAGAAGTGCTCGATGCCAGGACGGAAGTCGTGCTGCGGGCCCCCGACGGCGGCACGTTCGAGCCGGGCGCCTACTACTACGCCTCACTGCTTCCCGGCGCTCTTGAAAGCGGCATAACCGTCACACTGAAGACAGCCACGCAGCAGGGCGTCGTGGTCAGCAGCAACCCCCAGACCATCAGACGAAGCACATTCGGCACCCTGAAGAACATCAACTCCCGGGTCTCTTCCTGGGAGGCCCGCGAGCCGGATCCCGATGAATTCTACCAGGGCATAGTCATCAACGAGGTCGCGGCCCATGCTGATTCCAGCGGCTTCGACAGCTGGGTGGAGATAGTCAACACCACGGACAGGCAGATTGCCCTGGGCGGTCTGTCCCTCTTCCTTTCCGGCCAGAAGATCGCCGACCTTTCCGGCAACCTCGCCGCCGGTGCCCGCAAAGTCCTGTCCACCGCCGACGGCAGCCTCTCCGCTGCCTTCGCATCCAACTCCACGTTCACGCTGGTGCTCGGCCAGGAAGCGACAAATCCCACCGACTCCTACGTCCACGGCAGCGGCACCCCGTCCCTTGGCATGTTCGCCAGCTACCAGAGGATCCCGGACGGCACCGGAGAATGGAAACGTCTCACCTACTCCAGCCCCGGCAGCGAAAATGAGATCTTCGACATTTCGAAGACCAAGCACACGGCAGTGTGGGCATGGGGCTCACACCTGAGCAGCCTGGTGGCCAGCAACGGCGCCAAGATGCGCGAGCTCAAGGACAAGGGCTACGACCACATCCTGATGAATTTCTCCGGCTTCTCGACCAGCAGCTACCGCCAGAACGCAATCAAATTCATGAAGCTGGCCGGCGAGCTCGGGATCACCGTCCACGTCTGGATCCAGTGCTTCTACGACGGCGGCTGGATCAGCCCCATCGACGACACCAACAAGTGCTTCAAGGAGGAGGTCTACGCGAGCATACGCAACGACGCACGCGCCTACCTGGAGGACTGGGGCGTCAAGGGCGTCCACCTCGACTACATCCGTTTCGCCGGCACCGCATCCAAACACAACTGGACCTCGGAAGTGAATTCAGTCAACGCCGTGAACCGCTGCTGCCGCGAGATACGCGAGGTCTGCGACAGTTTCGACGAAGGCATCGTCACCTCCGCCGCGCTCATGCCGGAGCCGGGCAGCGAGTCCTCATATGGCCAGAATCCCGCCCAGATGAGCCAGTACATCGACATCCTGATGCCGATGATCTACCGCTACGGCTCCTACAATTTCAGCGACGCCACCTTCAAGAGCCGCTCCAACTACTACGCCGACCAGGCCGCCACCCACGGAGGCATGTCCTGGTCCGGCATCCAGACCTACGACGCACAAGAGAAGGGCCTCAGTGCTGAAGCCCTTCGCAGTGATATCGATCTTATTGCCGGGACCCGTGCCTCTGGAATCGTGCTGTTCCGCTACCAGCTCGGCACCTTCCCTTCGATCACGGATCTCTGGACGCAGTAGGAAGTCCTACCAGTTATCAATGAGCGCTTTAGCGCCTCTTGTAGTGGAACCTGTATTCCTTCACGAGGAGACCGAATCCGCTCTGGTTCAGCACCATTTCGTTGCGTGTCATGGACTCCACTTCGAAATAGGCGTTGCCTTCGAAGAAGATCACCTTGTCCTTGACGGCGAACTTGCCGTGCTTCGAGATCTTGTCGCTCTCGTAGAAGGAGATGGTGTTTTCTTCGATCACGAGATAATCGAGCGACTTGCAGGGGGTGCTGGTCACGGTCCCGTCCGTGGCCACGACGTCCGTGGAGATGAGGTCCCAGGTGCCTATGAAATTGCGTGCGGTGGGGTTTTCGATCTTGCTGTTGCAGCTGCTCAGGCCAAGGGCCAGGACCACTGCCGAGAGAATAATAAGGATTCTTTTCATATCAATAAAAGTATTACTACGCAAATATACGGATTCTTGGCGATATTTTCTTATTTTTGTGGATATCCAACTATGAAGATATGAAAGCAAAGTCCTTTGTAGCCCGGATTCTCCTGGCCCTTGCAATCGCGGCGGCAGCAGCTGCCTGCGTGAAGTTCGACGACAGTGGGATCCAGAGCGAACTGTCCGACATCAAGAGCCGCCTCTCCGCCCTGGAGCAGAAGGCCAACACCGAAATCGCAGGCCTGTGGGAGATTGTGAATGCCCTGAAAAACAGCATCACGATCAGCTCGATAGGTGAGACCGACGATGCCTGGATCATAATATTCAACAACGGCAAGACCGCCACCCTCAGCAAGGGCGGCGCAGGCAGCACCCCCGTGGTGGGCGTCAGGCAGGACACCGACGGCATCTACTACTGGACCCTCCACGGCCAGTGGATGCTCGACTCCGGCGGCAAAAAACTCCCCGTCTCCGGCACCCCGGGCCAGTCGCCCCAGCTCAAGATCGAGGGCGGCGACTGGTACGTCTCCACCGACGGCGGCAAGACCTGGACAAAGCTCGGCAAGGCCACCGGCGAGGACGGCGACGCCTTCTTCAAGGACGTCACCTGGGACGACGACTACGTCTA
>JAEEGG010001178.1_pt1 | contig 71853 bp, 60 predicted proteins | sample 9134161 | NCBI WGS metagenome assembly JAEEGG01 (sample SAMN16246543, study PRJNA631951) | gut metagenome | biome: gut microbiome; feature: rumen; material: CR-attached | host: Bos | place: Iran: Karaj | collected 2018-10
GGATGGCGAGTGCATCCGGCATGAGGTCATCCTCGTGCAGGGAATTGCCAATCTTGCCGCCCTGGGCCTTGATGAAGGTATAGCCCATGCCGCCGCCGATGACGAGGTTGTCGACCTTGCCGACGAGGTTCTTGAGGACTGCGAGCTTGGAAGAGACCTTGGAGCCGCCCACGATGGCGGTCAAAGGACGCTCAGCCTCGTGAAGGACGTGGTCGATGGCCTTGATCTCGCCTTCCATCAGATATCCGAACATCTTGTCGTTCGGGAAATACTTGGCGATGAGGGCGGTGGAAGCGTGGGCGCGGTGGGCGGTGCCGAAAGCGTCATTGATGTAGCAGTCGGCATAGGAAGCGAGATGCTTGACAAACTCCTTCTGGCTGGCCTTGACCGCTGCCTTGGCAGCCGCCTTCTCCTCATCGGTGGCATCCTCGGCGAGTCCGCGGGGTTTGCCCTCCTCCTCTGCATAATAGCGAAGGTTCTCGAGCAACAGGACTTCACCCGGCTTGAGGGCCGCGGCCTGTGCGTCAGCCTTCATGCAATCATCGGCGAACTGCACGGGAGCGCCGAGGCGCTCGGAAACGCGGGCCACGATGTGCTTGAGGGAGAACTTGGGATCCACCTTCTTCGGACGGCCGAGGTGGGACATTATGATGAGGGAACCGCCCTTCTCCAGGACTTTCTTGAGCGTGGGGATGGCAGCGCGGATGCGGGTATCATCAGTAATCTCGAAATTCTCGTTGAGCGGGACGTTGAAATCGACGCGGACGATGGCTTTCTTGCCGGTAAAATCGTAAGAATCAATGTACTGTTGCATAAGTATAGGAATTAAATAATTTCAAATCACGGCAACCACAAAAATAACAAATTTCGGCGAATAACCATTATCTTTGCACCAATAATCGGAAAGACAATGAGAATAGAGTATCCTGAGGCGTCCTGGAAGGACTATGAGATCATCGACTCCGGAAGGGGTGAAAAGCTCGAACGCTACGGCCGCTTCGTCATGGCGCGTCCCGAGCCGAAGGCCCTTTGGGACAAGTCCTTGAGCGACGCGGAGTGGAGCAGGCTCATGCACACGCGCTTCGCGCCCGGCGCCGGATTCGGAAAGGCCGGAAAAGAAGACAGCGGCACGTGGGAGCGCCTGAAGAAGATGGACGACCAGTGGTACATCGCATACCGCAGTCCGGATCAGGACCTGAAAATCCGCCTGCGCCTAGGACTCACCTCGTTCAAGCATGTCGGAGTATTCCCCGAGCAGGCTCCCAACTGGGAGTATATATATGAGAATACAAGCAAGCTGGTGAAGAAGGCGGAAGCGGAGGGGATGCCGCGCCCGAAGGTGCTCAATCTCTTCGCATACACCGGCGCGGCATCGCTCGCGGCCAAGGCCGCCGGAGCGGACGTCACGCATCTCGACTCCGTCCGCCAGGTCGTAACCTGGGCTAAGGAGAACATGGAAGCCAGCGGACTGGACGGCATACGCTGGGTCGTCGAAGACGCGATGAAATTCGCCCGGAGGGAAGCCCGCAGGGGCAATGCATATCAAGGCATCATCCTCGACCCTCCCGCCTACGGCCATGGTCCGGACGGAGAGAGATGGAAACTCGACGAATGCCTGTTCGAAATGCTGAAGTCGGTGTCACAGATCCTCGCCCCCAAGGACTCTTTCATGGTCCTCAACCTCTACTCCAACGGGTATTCGGCCCTCCTCGGAGAGACTGTCGTCAAGCAAGCCTTCGGCCTGGGAGGAAAGGATGGATACGAAATGGAGAGCGGGGAGCTCGCCCTGCTTGACAGCTTCGGCAAAGCCCTCCCGCTCTCCATCTTCGTGCGGCTGAAAAGATAACTAGCCCACTGACAGGCTGTCACCTTCGCTCACGCTGCTCGTATCTCCGCTGACGTAGTCCATCAGCGCCTCGAAATTCTTCCCTATCCTGTCGGCAAGATCCCTGTCTCCGGCAGATTTGACGATATCCTGCAGGTAATAGACATACTGCCCGCACAGCTCGAAGTCGGCCTGCGCGTAATCGTAGAATTCGAGATAGAAGCGCGAGGAGACAAGCAGGCTGTTGAACAGTTCGACCGCGAGGTCGCGGGCCTTGTCCGGTTCTCCCAGTTTGTAATACATGTCGACCATCTCGCACACCATATAGTCGTTGCCCGAGAACCCGACCGGAATGGTCTCGAGAGGATAAGAATCACGGCGGATGACTTCCTGGCACTTGTCGAGCATCTCCTTGGCTCTGTCGGTCTCTCCGACCTTGTAGAACGCCTGAGCGGCGTTGACGAAGAGGCTGCGCTGGGACATGACGCCCATATGGGTATAGAGGTTCTGGTAATCGACGAAATAGTCGTCCCGCGAGATGGCGTCCCACTTGAAGACGTTTGTCATGAGGTCATAAAGCCTGTCGGTATCCACAAAGCCGGGATCCGTGGTCGTTATCCTGTTCTTGAACGGGACGAACTTGGCAGAGTAACCTTCGAACATAAGATAGTCCTTGATGCCGACATTCAGGTCGCCACCCTGGTTGAGCACGTTAAGCGGCCTGTCCCACTGATAGTTGGACAGGAGGTCGAGCAAGAAGAGCTCCGGCTTGGTAAGGTAATCCTTGTCCTTGGGAATCTCCAGCACGATGCTGTCGGGGATGGCGTCGGCGAACTTGGGGCTGACTATGCCGCTCTTTATCGCATTCTCCTTGTTGACGGGAACTATAAGCTTGCGGGAGATGATATAGTCGGCCTTCTTGCCGCCGCTCAGCACCACCTTGACATCGGGATGCTTGAATACGGTCATCACATCGGAAAGCAGCATAGGCTGCTCACGGGTGTCGTTTATGATGATATATTCGTTTGTACCATAGAGGTACTGCTCGGGGCCTACGGTCAGCGGAAGCGGCGCCGACTCGTTGACGGCGTACTTCATCTGGTCGATATGCCAGTCGGTACCGAGAAGGGATGTGTTGACCACGCGTACATCAGTGCGGATGCCCTCAACCTCCTGCGCATACCACAGAGGGAAAGTATCGTTGTCACCGTGGGTGATCAGTATTCCGTTCTTCCCCACGGAATTGAGATAGTTGGAGGCCATCTCGGTGGAAGTGCGGCGGTTGGAACGGTCGTGGTCGTCCCAGTTCTCGGCGGCCATAAGGGCCGGCACGAACAGGCAGACGACAGTCGTGACCGCCGCCACGGCGGCGGAGCCGCGCCCCTTCAGGGCATCATTGACCCAATTGTAGATGGCCACCACTGCCAGGCCTATCCATATCGAGAATGAATAGAAGGAACCGGCATAAGCATAGTCGCGTTCGCGTACCTGGAAAGGAGGTTGGTTGAGATATACTACTACGGCTATTCCCGTCATGAAGAACAGCAGGAAGACCAGCCAATTCCCGCGCTTGTCGCGGTCGAACTGGAAGAAAAGACCCAGCAGGCCGAGCAGAAGCGGGAGGAAATAATAATGGTTCTTGCCCTTGTTCTCCGACAGGATGGGCGGAGCATCGGACTGGTCCCCGAGCCTTGCCCTGTCGATGAAGCCGATTCCGCTTTCCCAATTGCCATAGAAAATGTCTCCCGGAATCTGACCATGGACCTCGTTCTGGCGGCCGACGAAATTCCACATGAAATAGCGCCAGTACATCCAGTTCAGCTGATAGTCGAAGAAGAAGGCGAGGTTGGAACCCATGGTGGGCTTGCGATGCTCGCGCCCGGCGATGCGGGTGCCCTTGCCCTTCATATACGACTCGTAGAAATCAATGCTGCGCTGGTCGGCTCCATTCCACATACGGGGGAACAGCATCTTGCCGGAAGCCTTGTACTTCGCATCCACGGGACCGTCGGCATGTACATACTTACCGTTCATGGGAGCCCAGTATTTGGGGGACTTGAGGTCGTAAGGAGCGTCGAAATACTGTCCGTAAACTATCGGAGTGGAGCCATACTGCTCACGCGAAAGATAACGGACGAGAGTAAACGCGTTGTCCGGCTGGTATTCGTTGGTCGGGGTCTTGGCGCACGAACGGATGATGTCGATGCTGAATATGGAGAATCCGATGATGATGGTCGTGCAGCAAAGCAGCGCGGTATTCCAGAAAACCTTCTTGAGCTTCATCGTGCGGAAAAGCCCCCAGAAGCAAAGCGCGAGCAGTGCCACCATGAAGAATGCCGCTCCGGTATTGTACGGCAGGCCCAGTACGTTCACGAAGAACAGATCAGTATATGCGGCGAACTTGGGAAGCCAAGGGATGATCAGGAAGAGGATGAACGCCAGGATCACCACCGAGACGGCGAAGATCTTGACCAGCTCCCAGAAAGAATAAGGCTTGTCCTCGCGGCGCTTGTAATAGAACATGAACACGAGGGCGGGGATGGCGAGCAGGTTCAGAAGGTGGATGCCGATCGACAGTCCCATCAGGAATGAAATGAGCACAATCCAGCGGTTCGCATAAGGGCTGTCGGCCTGGTCGTACCACTTTGTCATGGCCCAGAACACCATTGCCGTGAAAAGCGACGACATAGCGTACACCTCACCCTCGACCGCGGAGAACCAGAACGTGTCGGAGAAGCAATAGGCAAGGGCTCCGACGGCGGCGCTGCCGATTACGGCCAGCGCGCCGCCCGTACCGTAGCGCCCCTCTTCTTCAGGCCGCACCAGCCGCTTCGCGAAGAATACGATGGTGAGGTAGAGGAAGAAAATAGTCAATGCGGAGCACAAGGCATTCATGGCATTGACGAGCAATGCAGCATGCATGTTGTCCCCGAACATCGTGAAGACGCGGGCGATGAGCTGGAAAACGGGGTTCCCCGGGGGGTGACCCACCTCAAGCTTGTACGATGATGCGATGAACTCGCCGCAGTCCCAGAAAGACGCGGTAGGTTCTATGGTGGAGAGGTACGTGACCAGCGAGACTACGAAAACCGCAGCCGCCGCTATCCTGTTCCACAGGTTGAATCTCTTATTGTCCATAAATCATAATTGTCCGACAAACAACAAAGATACGAACCTTTTCCGGTTTCACCGAAAAAAATAGTACCCTGCGGGTAAACTCCCGCAGGGTACCGCAAAAAAGCCCTTTCCGGCGAATCAGTGCGTCGCGTCGTGAATCAGGTCAAGGAGGCCGTCGACGATGGCCTTCTGCGCATAACCCTGCTTATATCCGGAACTGAGTACCTCGAACACCTCTGCGCCGTACGATTCGTCATCCGGGATGTATCCTCCGCGACCCTTGTTGTGGCCGTCGGTAACGGTGGTCACAATGGTAAAGTTGTATGGCGACTTGCCCTTGAGCTCGACGGCAATCTGGTTGTAGGGCTCACCTGAGATGGCGCAGACAGGGATGTCGTCCAACATCACCAGGCCTATCTCGAGGGAAATGTCATCCGCGTCCTCATATTCGCCGGCATATCCTGCACGGCCGCCGCCGTTGGTCTGGCGGCGTCCGGGGCACGTGACATGCGTGCGTGCGGCCTCCAGGGTCACGTCGGTCTCGAAACGTCTCATCATCATTATGACATACTTGACTTCCTCGCCGAGTATCTGCCCGTAGCTCTCGGCCATTTTCTTCTGCTCTTCCATCAGGCGATGGACCTCCGGATCGTTACGGTCGAGGCCCTGGCCTCCGGGAGGCATCCTGTTGGAGATGTCCTCGCCGCGCTTGGCATACTCCGCAATGCGGATGTCCCGCAAATCGAAGGTTTGTTGGAAATAAAGGGGATTTTGATCGCCCGCTGCGCCGGAGGAGAATATGGCGACGAAATCATCGCCATATCGGCTCTCGATGTACTCCTCGGACTTTCCGGGGAAGTCGCCGGTAATCATATCGAGCTGGCCGGTAATCACGGCGTGCATAGCATAGTTGTAATATGTTGCGATAGGTTTGCCGTCGAGGGTCTCAAAATAGAGCACTCCGACAGTCTTGTCGGACTTGCCGTCATAGTCTGGGCCCTCCCACCAGGTCCCGCGCTCGGGATCGAAGAGGTCGCGCTTGACATTGAGGTAGCATACGCCGTTACCCACACCGACCTTGGCGGGGACCATATTCTGATAAGCCTGCTTGATGGCCTGGTACATCCTCTCGGTCAGTTCATCCGCAGGTACTGTACCGGTGGAGTGGCAGTGGGTACCGTTGTAAATGATATTGCCCCGGGGGATGCCGAATTCCTTCTCGATGCGCTCATTGACGGCATCGACACAGCGTTGGTTGGCATTGCCGTCGACATTGGCGAGGCCGGCGATATTGGTACCATTCGAGAAAAGGATCACACGGAAATGAGTATGGTCAAGGATTCCGTAGGAGTTCCTTCCCAGCTGGTCAGGGGCGGGAGTGACATCCACCTTGGCCGCACCGACTTTAAGCTGACCTCTTACGTGGTTCCCTGCTAGGATGGTGCCGGATATCAGCATTGCGATACACACGGCTATGACTGTTCTGATTCTCATCTTTATTAATGTTTTGATTTATACACTTTACAAAAACCCAGGATATCTAGACTGGCATCGCTCCCTTGCGGGAGCACACGTAAGAGGCAGTCTCACTTGCTAAACGCTGGGCATCCGCAAGCGAGTCACCCCTAAGGTAAGCCACCACGAAAGCGGCGGTGAAGGAATCCCCGGCACCTACGGTATCGACCACCTCCACGTCTCCGGTCCCCTGTGGGATCACCTCATCTGCGGTAATCACCTCGCTGCCGTCAGCGCCCTTGGTCAAGATGACCAGTCTGAGCCCGTACCGGGCCATCAAGGCGCGGCAGGCGGCGACATCATCATCGCCGAGGCCGAACATCCCCGACACGATGCGGATTTCCTCGTCGTTGATCTTCAGGATGTCCGCAAGGCTCAGCGATCCTTCGAGTATTTCCTTGGAATAATAATGCTGTCGCAGGTTGATGTCGAAGACCTTCAGTGCGTCCGGCCTCATCGACCTGACGAAACGCAGGACGGACTCGCGGGAGTTCATGCGCTGGACGAGCGAGCCGAAGCAGACGGCGTCAGCCCGTGCTGCGAGCGCCTCCATCTCCGGAGTGAACGGGATATTGTCCCAGGCGACGTCCTCCATTATATTGTACGTCGGCACTCCCCTGGCGTCAAGCGACACCTGGACCGTTCCCGTGGGCTTGTCAGTCACGGCTATCAGGTTGTTGAGCTTCTTCGAGGCCACGAGGGCGAGGATCTCGCGGCCCAGCGCGTCGTCTCCGACGGCGCTGACGGCCCAGCCCTCCTCCCCAAGGCGGCTTGCATGATAGGCGAAATTGGCCGGGGCGCCGCCGAGGGCCTTCCCCGAAGGGAGCATATCCCATAGGATCTCTCCAAGTCCTACAATTACCTTTTTCATACCTTCACTTTCTTATTAAGCGTATATGCGAGATATACGAGATAGGCAACGCCGAAGCTGATGACGATGACCGAACCGATCTGCGAGCCCAGCGCATCGGAGAGCACTCCCATCAACAGCGGGAAGATGGTTCCGCCGATCAGGCCCATTATCAGCAGGCCAGACATCTCGTTGTTCTTCTCCGGCATATACAGGAGTGCGCGGGAGAAGATCATCGAGAATATGTTGGAATTGCCGAAGCCCACGAGGGCGATGGAGACATAGAGTCCCGCAAGAGTATGGCAGACGAATAGTCCCATCATCGACAGCACCATGCAGAACACACTTACCGCAAAGAACTTGGGAAGAGAGGATTTCGCCAGGATGAACGAACCGGAGAAGCATCCAAGTGTCCTGAACAGGAAATAGATGCTCGTGGCTATGCCTGCCTTCTCGAGCGGAAGGCCTAGACGCTCCATGATGATCTTCGGGGCGCAGGTATTCACGCCGACGTCGATGCCCACGTGGGAGATGATGCCCAGGAAGAACAGCAGCACGGTAGTGTCTCCGAGGAGCTTGAGGCAGTCGGTGAACGAAGAGGACTTGTCCTTCGGGATCTCCTCCTCGATCTTCGTCATCCCGAGATAGATCGCGGCGATGATCGCGAACACGAGGAAAACTGGATAAAGGAGCAACCAGTTGTTGAACTTCACGGATGCCCAGCTGGCGATGAGGGGCGCGATGAAGGAGGCGATAGCCTTGATGAACTGCCCGAAAGTCAGTGTGCTGGCCAGCTTCTCCCCGCTCACGACGCAGGTGATCAGAGGGTTGAGCGACACCTGCATCAACGTGTTCCCGATGCCCAGCAGGCAGAAGGAAAGCAACAGGACCGGATAAGAGTACGAGAACAGCGGCAGGACAAGGGCCAGCGCCGTCACCACCAGGCTGAGAAGAACCGTCTTGCGCTTTCCTATCCTGTTCATCATCAGTCCGGTGGGAACGGACAGGAAGAAGAACCAGAGAAAGACCATCGAAGGCAGGAAATTGGCCATCGTGTCGGACAAGGCGAAGTCCGCCTTCACGTAGTTGGTAGCAGTCCCTACCATATCCACGAATCCCATCGTGAAGAAAGCTAGCATTATCGGCGCCAGCCGGGAAAGATTGGATCTCTTTTCTTCCATATACAGAGCGGTTAATTATTGTTCAGCAGCTTGCAATTGTCCAGGAAATTGTAGAACAGCGTCGTCCAGATGTACACCGACTGGCCGTTGTCGCGATATCCGAAGCCGTGGAAACCCCTCGTGAAAGAGTGGATCTCCAGAGGCTGGCGGGTCTTGTTCCACGCATTGTAAAGCGCAGGCGTGTCACCGAATCCGTTCGCAGAGGAGGCCTCGCTAGTGCTGGCGGCGATGAAAAGCGGCATCGGATCCTCGGGCACCTGGTCCTCGAACCATGCGGGATAGATCATTCCGAGGAAGTCCGGACGGCTCATCTCGTCGTGGTCGAGCGCCACATGATACACGATGTTGCCGCCGGCAGAGAAACCGATGATGCCGATGGCGTTGGGGTTGATGCCGTATTTCTCCGCATTCTTGCGGACGTAAGTGATGGCGACCCTGCCGTCGTCCCAGGCCATCTTACGGTCATAGCCCTGCTCTTCGGCTATCTTGGCGTGCTTCTCCGTAAGTTCGCGCATGCGCGCATCCCTTCCCTGGCTGCCGTAGGAGTGGTCGGCGACATATTTCGCCTCCTCATAATCGCCTCCGGAAAAAGCGATGCGGTATTTCAAGACGAAGGCGGCGATGCCGTGCGCCGCGAACCATTTGGCGACATTTGGACCTTCCTGGTGCCAGGACAGGGCCGTGAATCCGCCACCTGGGCAGACGATGACGGCCGCGCCGGTCTCCGTGCCCTTAGGCGGGAGATATGCCCAGAGTTCGGGATCGACGACATTCAAGATGCATTCGCCAACCTCGCCGGGATTCATGGCGGTGGTATATTCGAAGAGATATTCCTGCTGGGTCCAGCTTTCGGAACCGGGAGCCTTGCCCTCATAGAGGCGTATCTTTTCCGCCTGCGCGAAAAGGCTGGCCGAACACAGGGCAAGGGCAGACAAAGAGACTAATATCCTTTTCATGGCTTATTATCTTTGAGGGGCACCCTGGGGACGGCCGCCGGCGCCGGGGCCGCCGCCCTGGCCGCGCATGCGGTTCACCGCTTCATACTGTCCAGGGCGGACGGTGTCGAGCCAGTTGGCATCCGTACGGGGTTTGTCCGACCTCTCGACCGCATGGACCTTGATGTTTTGACCGCCAAGGACTATCCTGTCCATGAAAGAGTCGATCTCGTTCCAGAACCATTTCAGGGGGAGGAGGGCCATACAGTGGTCACCGCCGAAATACTCGTTGAGCATATATGGGACATCCATGGCGTACAACTGCTGGCTGACGTAGTAGGGACCGAAGCCGTGGCGGTTCGGACTGCGTTCCATGTCAAACGTAACGGTAGGATCCGCCGAACCGTGGAAAAAGCACATGGGGCAGGGTTTCTTGTCCCACTTGAGCTCGGTATCGTTCTCGCCGGTCAGATAGACCGCTCCGGCCATGGGTATGACGCCGGCGTAGTTGAATCCTTCCGGGAGATTGTCTTTGGCGATCTTATTGCCCGAGCAGATATAATACTCGGCGTTCAAGCTGTTGATCGCGCCCGCGCTGCTGCCGCTGATGACGATCTTTCCGGGATCGATATTGTACTCGTCGGCATGCTTGATGAGCCATGTAGTCGCGGCATATATATCCTCGACTCCGATGTCGATGGAAAACTGGAAGGGATTGTATTCTTCCGGAGGGGTGATGAGCGGTTTTCCATCCCTGCCCCGGGCAGAGCCGAGGCGATAGTCGATGGCGACGCAGACCCAGCCCTTTTCGCAGAGGTGGTCGTACAGGGGGTTGCAGAGGGCGTCCACCCTGGAACCCATCGCCCAGGCGCCGCCGAACGAATAGATGAACACCGGACGCCCTCCCTCCGTTTTCTGGTCCTTGAACTGATAGATGTCCATAAGGATGGGCTTGCCGTCGCGTACGACGAACTCGACGGTGGACCTGTCGGACTTGGACACGATCTGCGGCTGGGGCGGCTGTGCGCCGGCACTCAGGGACAATGCCATCATGAGGAATGCACCGAGGATCAAAGATTTCTTCATGGTCTTATAAGTGATTAAAAGATTTGTCATTTACCTAGCAGATACAATACGGGGACGTCGAGGCGCGAAGCCCAGGAGTCCTCGACGTGGGAGAGGCCAGGATAGACCTTGCTGACATAATGGGCTTCATCCCAGCCGGCATCCCGGAACATCCTGTCCAGGCGGTCCTGATACTTGGGGTACCGGGCGTCGAGGGTCTGGTCGCCGCGGTCCATGTATATCTTGGAGCCGTTGGGCTTGAGGTTAGCCCTGAGGTAATCGACATAGCACTGGTTCGCGGTATCGATGAACTCCTGCTCTGCATCGTAGTTGGTGATATACAGGACGGAGTGCGTGGACAGGCAGCCTGCACCTCCGAACACCTCGGGATATTTGGCCACGGCATAGGAGGAGATCAGGCCTCCCATGCTCGACCCCATATGGAAGGTGTGGGCCTTGTCCCTGCGCGTCGAATATGTCTTGTCGATGAAAGGTTTCAGTTCCTCGACGAGGAATTTCAGGTAATTGTTGCCCAGAAGGTCTTCCTCGCCCATCCTCTTGCTCCTCGAATACTCCTTGAGCTCAGGGGAGTAAAGGTCGAAGACGTCCTGGGGGAAATACTCCTGGCTCCTGGTGCGGAACGAATTGGCCACGCCGACGACGATGCAGTTCTGGATCCTGCCTTCGGAAAGAAGACCGCCGACCACCTCATCGACCTGCCATTCCTGATGGTTGAACATCTTCTCGGGATCGAAAAGGTTCTGGCCGTCACTCATATACAGGACGGCATATTTCTTTCCTTTCGAGTAATTGTCGGGAAGCCACACATACACGTTCCTTGGCGTCACGAGCCCCGAAGGGGACTCGAAAGCCGGATAGAAGTCAAGCTTGCCCACTGAGACCTTGGGCTTTTCGGGATTGCCGTCACCTATGGTGCCGGCCGTCTTGTCGATGCCGCAGGAGGTCAACAGGAAGAACGCTGCGGCCGCGATCGTGAAGAATCTGTAAAAACTCATGTCACTATTCATTAAAGTCCCAGAGCGGTGACTGTCAGCCTGTCAACCGGAAGGCGCCCGCTGTCGGAATACAATTCCAGGGTGTCATAGGGTCCGTTCGGAAATACAAGGTTAGTCATCACCACCCTGCCGCCGTCGATGAACACTTCAAGCGACGTCACGTCATAAAGTATCTTCAGGCTGTGCGCGCCCTTCACGGAGACGGGCGCCCACGTAGCGAGAGCGAAGTCGTTGACATAGTTCATGGAGTTGGTCTTGCGGCGGTCGTGATTCTCTATCTCGTGGGTAGTACTCCGATCGCCGAAACCGGTGATGCCGCTCCCAGTCCGGTCCATAACAAAGCGCTGTAGGGAAGCGTCGAAATACATATCGACGACATCCCCGGCCGCATTGGTCAGGCGCAGGCCTGACCGCCCGGCGGCCGGCACGGTGAGGTCAAGGTCAAGCTCATAGGCTCCGTCGGTGGAATCAAAGAGCTTGACGACCCTGTCCGGCCTGACGGTCCGGGATTCTTTCTCAAGATTCGAGAGCTCCGCGACCGGACGGGCGCTGACATGGAACTCGCCGCCTTCATTGAACAGGCCGAGCTCGCGCGGAAAGGCATTCGCGCTGCGGAAGTATTTGGTCGGCACTATGGTGCCGTACTGCCAGTTGCTCATCCACGGCACCGCGATCACGCGGTCTCCGGTGTTGGAGAAGCAGACCGTCGCGTAATGGTCCTTGCCCCAGTCGAGCCATTTGACCATCTCCTTCGGGGAATCGCAAGAGAACGACTTGCCGTCGAAATCTCCGACAAAGTACTGGGTGGCGCTGCCCCCGAAGAAACACCCGGGATTGACGTTGACTATCATCACCCACTTCGTCTCCCCCTCTGCCGTCGTCAGCCGGAAGAAGTCCGGACACTCGAACTGGCGCGGCTGGACTCCGTATCCTTCGCCCCAGGCGCTCATATACTCCCACTGCTTCAGGTTCTTCGAGGAGTAGAAACGCATTTCCTTGTCCGCAGAGACAATCATGATCCATTTGCTTTCCGGCCCGTACCAGAATACCTTGGGGTCGCGGAAGTCCTTGATGCCGTCGAAGGGTGTCAGTACGGGATTGCCTTCGTACTTCGTGAAGGTCAACCCGTCATCCAGGCTGTACGCGAGGCACTGCGTCTGGATGAACTCCCTCCCGGTATTGTAGGAAGTGTAGAATGACACCACGGCACCCGCCCCGAAACCGGCGGTATTGTCGTAATCCACCACGGAACTTCCTGAGAAAATGTGGCCGTATCCGTCACGGTAGAGCGCGACGGGCTTGTGCTCCCAATGGACCAGGTCAAGGCTCACGGAATGTCCCCAGTGCATGTTGCCCCAGACGCAGGCGAAAGGATTGTATTGATAATAAAGATGATACAGTCCATCCTTGTAGAACAGGCCGTTCGCGTCGTTCATCCATCCGTAAGGCGGAGTGTGATGATACACGGGACGGTATCGCTCCGCCGGAACCTCCGGCGGAGTATCGGCGAAGCCTATCAGTTTCCAGGCCTGGGCGTCCTCGATGCCGGAGAAATGCACGTCGCGCTTCGACGCGCCGAAATGCTCCAGGTCGAGGGGCACGCAATAGTCGGCCTCCTCCCCTTCCCCGACCAGGCGGATGTCCGCGACGTACAGCGTCTCGCCGCCCCTCTCAATGGTAAGGGTGACTTCGTCATTGGTTTCCCGTATGGGAATGACCATATACCGACCAGCCTGACCCCTGCCGCACGATAGCAGCAGGGGCATCAGCAGCAGGACCTGGAAAAGTGCTTTTCTCACTGTCCTAGAACTTGAAGATCGCGGAAGAGACGGGAGAAAGCGTGATGACGTCTCCCTTCTTCGTCTGCTTGTAATTGCACTTGGTGTAGCTTCCGCCGATGATCTGCGGCGCTGCGACCTCCGTCGGCAAGGTCACGCTGACTTGCTTGCCGGACGGGTTGAGCACCACATAGCATCGTTCCTGTCCGAGCTTGCGCTCATACACCATCGGATATGGCTGGTCAAGGCTGCTGACCAGACGCCAATCGGCGTCGGCGCCGAGCGCCTTGACATCCTTGCGGAGCTTGAGCATCGTGCGGACGTAGTTCAGCAGCGAGGCGGGGTCATTCTCCTCCTTCTCAACCGTCATCCGGTCAGGATCCGGATCCTGGGGGATGTAGATCTTGTCGATGGGAGCGGTGGAGAAGCCGCCGTTGTCCGTGCCGTCCCAGAGCATCGGGATGCGGCAGCCGGCACGGCCTCCCGATCCGTCCGTGGACGGAGCGTTTGGATTCTGCTTCAGGCCGATCTCGTCGCCGTAGAAAATGAACGGCACGCCTGGCATCGTCAGGAAGAAGGTCATGGCGACCTTGAGCTCTTCGGGCGTCGTGCGGCCTTCGGTGCACACGCGGTTGAAGTCGTGGTTGCCGGAAGGCATGCTGACATAGCCCTTGCCCTTCACCGCGTCATATTGATAGGTATAGAGGTCATACCATGTCTTCAGTTCGCCGGCTCCGGCCTTGTCGAAGTAAGGCGACGAAGGAGTGGCATTGGGCCCGAAGCCCCTGCGGCCATAGAAGAACAGCGAGGAATAGTTGTACTGCCCGTCGTGGCAGAAGAAGTCAAGGTCGAAGTCCGCCGCCGCTACCGACTGAGCGGGATTGAACCACTCGGCTATCAAGATGCCCTCGGGATACTCCTCGTCGAACCACTTCGTGAAGTCGTCCTTCCACAGCTTGATGGTGGCGGACTTGTCGAAGTCGTTCTTCACCAGGCTCGCAGCCATGTCCACGCGGAAACCGTCCACGCCCTTGTCCATCCAGAACGAGATGATGTTCTTGATCTCCCTGCGCATCGCCATGGGGCCGGGGGCGTCGACCGCCTGCTCCCAGGGATGCTCCGGGTCTGGATTGGCGAAGCCGAAGTTCAGGGCTGGCTGGGTGTCGAAGAAGTTCTTGACATAAAACGGCCCGCGGGGAGCATCAGTCGCCACGAACTTGCGTATGAGGCTGGCGCTGGAGTTCATCAGCGCGGCATAATCCATCGGTCCGGTCTGTGCCGGTTCTTCCGGCTTGAAGCTCGGCCATATGTAATAGTCGGAGTAGCGGAGGTCCGGGGCTTCCTTGGACTGGAGGAACCACTCGTTCTGGTCCGAAGAATGTCCGGCCACCAGGTCCATGACCACCTTGATGCCGCGTGCGTGTGCCTGGCGGATCAGCTCCACCAGGTCGGAATTGGTGCCGAAGCGCTGGTCTACCCGGTAGAAGTCGATGACGTCATAGCCTCCGTCCGTCCAGCCCGACACATACACCGGGTTGAGCCAGATGGCGGTAACGCCTATGGACTTGATGTAATCCAGGCGCGACATTATGCCTTTGAGATCGCCGTAGCCGTCGCCGTCGCTGTCCTGGAATGACGACGGATATATCTGGTAGAAGACAGCTTCGCTCAACCACGAAGGCTGTGTCGGCTTCTGCGCCCGCACGCCGACGACGGCTAGCAGGCAAAGGGCGCTGAATAAAATAGTCTTTTTCATAAGGCTGTCATTTAATCAATCTATTATCGTCCCATCCGCATGCGGCTCAGCATCTGGACCATGTCGTTGAAATTCATCGGCTGGTTCTTCTCCCTCCTTTCGACATCCGCCGCGGCCTTGCGGCGATCGGCCTCGTCGGAAGGAAGGGTGTAGAAGGACTGCTTCTTCAGCTTCAGGGCTTTCTTCAGCCCGTCGACGAGAATACGTTCCATGTCGTCGTACAGGTTGACGGCAGGGTGGATGCCGTCATAGGAGCCGTTTTCGGCCAATCCTTTCTCGGCAGTAGCGAGGGGAGTGAAATAATCGACGTAAGTGACGTTCTTGTGCGTGTCGGCATAAGCCTTCAGGCGAGCGTTGAACGCTTCGATCACCGAACCGGCGTCGATGTCGGGAAGGATCATATAGTGGGCGCAGGGAGTGATGGAACACAGGAGGACCTTGATACCGGCATCCTCCGCCAACTCGCACATGGCAACGGTGTTGTCATATATGGTTTGGTCCGGATAATAGGCCTGGGAAGCCATGTTCTGGCATAGGTCGTTGGTTCCGCACATGATAGCCACGGCCTTGGGTCTGAGGTTAATGACGTCCTGCTTGAAGCGGGTCAGCATCTGGCTGGCAGTCTGGCCGGAGATGCCGCGTCCGGCGAAATTGTTCTTCTCGAAGAAATCCGGATCGTTGTCGTACCAGAAGTCGGTGATCGAGTCGCCCATCAAAACCATCAGGGGGGCCTCGGTCATTGCGGCGTTCTTATCTTCGTAACGCTTGAAATTGGGCCAGTCCTGAGGACCAGCCTGGCGTGCGGGCCCGGAAGGGCGCGCCGGGCGCGCAGCTGCGGCAAGCACGCGTTCGATCTCCGGCAGGATGATGCTTTCCATCCTGGCGTATCCTTCAGCCACGGGATGGCAACCGTCCTCGGAATACTCTTTGGGCAGCGAACCGTCCGGAAGGCCCATCTGCGAATGGTAATCGACATAATCGACGCCGGCTTTCTCCGCATACGCCTTCAACAGTGCATTGAGGCGGATGATGTCTTGCGCCGGCTTCGCTTCAGGATTCCAGAAGAAGCGGTCGCAGGGAAGGACGGAGCAAAGGATGGGGACGATCCCGTTCGCCCTGGCAATGCCACACATCGAGGCGATGCATCCGACTATGTTGTCCATCGAGATCGCTCCGTTGTTGCCGGCGATGTTGTTGACGCCGGCCAGGATGACCACTGCTTTCGGGTGGAGCTCGACGACATCGGGGTTGAAGCGGGCGAGCATGTGCTCGACGGTCTGGCCGCTGATGCCGCGGCCGACAAAATTGTTCGAAGAGAAGAATTCGGGACGGATGTTCACCCAGAAATCGGTGATGGAATCGCCCATGAATACGACCAACGGTGAGCCGGTCTGTTCAGCATTAGCTTCGGCATAGCGGTTGAAACCGGCCCAGTCCATGGTGCGCCTGCCCTGAGGCTGCGCATAAGAAACCACTGCTGAAAAGACAGCTAAGAGAAGGATAAGGGACTTTTTCATTTCCTATTGGTTATAGTTTATACAAATATATTCAATTACGGCGACATGACAGTGCGAAACTGGAAAAAACACTATCTTTGTACGGCAAACAATCAATCCCGACATGGCAGACAACGACTGGAAGAAAAGGCTCGGCGTGGTGTATTCCACCAACCCCGATTTCGCATACGACGAAGGCGAGGCCGAAGAGGCGGCGACCCTCGAGCCGGCGAAGCAGCGGTTGATCGTGACGATCGACCGCAGCGGCCGGGCCGGCAAGCAGGTGACCCTCGTAAAGGGCTTCGTCGGCACCCAGGAGGACCTCGCCGCGCTGGGCAAGACCCTCAAGGTCAAATGCGGCGTCGGCGGCACGGCCAAGGACGGCGAGATCACCATCCAGGGCGACCTGCGCGACAAAGTCACCGCCCTGCTTGTTGGAATGGGATACAAGGCGAAAAGAGGAAACTAGACGATGCCGGACTCGACGAACGTCATACTCCCGGCCGCTCAGGCTTTCGTTTCCGGCACCCTCGAGATGCCGGAAAACATCACTTCGGGCTACATCGACAACGCGCTGGCCTGGAGCGATTTCCCTGTCAACACCATCCTCGTCGTCATCGCCACGCTCCTGATGTTCCTGTCCCTGAGGATATTCCTCAACATCGGCCCTCTGCTGCTGGACAGCCTGTCCCGATGGAAGGCCTGCGTGAACATCGACGCCAGCGTGCAGCTCAAGGGAGACCGCAATACGCTGGCCAGGATCATAACCCTGCCCATAGCGCTGGTGGCCGACCGCTACGGATTCTTCACCGCGGACATCCTCGACAATGTCCCGGAAGGTTGGAGCAGCCCCGTCACGCTGGGCATCATCCTTGTATGGCTGCTGGTCAAGTACCTGGCATTCTACCTCTGCCTTTTCCAGGCTCCAAGGCCGGAGACTTTCCGCACCGCACACTCATCTTTCTTCAACTACTGGACGCTGGCCGGTCTCCTGCTCGTGCTCACCGCCGGCATAATCGCGTTTACGGGGATACAGGACGAGGTCGGACGCACCGTCCTGCTGTACGAACTCGCTGTGATGTACTTGATTGCCCTCCTGCGTAAAAGTCAAATTTTACTTTCATATTGCGGACCTTTAACTACTTTTTTGTATCTTTGCGCGCTTGAATTCATCCCCACCGGAGCATTGATAGCCGGATGCATCCTGCTATGACACTCCCGGACGCTGGGATATAGTGCATAACCAGATGACCGTCAATAAGATACTTATTTCGCAGAAGGAGCCGACCAACACCACGCCGTACGAGTCCCTGACTGAAAAATTCGGAGTTCAGATCGATTTCAGGCCCTTCTATTCAATAGAGCCGCTCTCCTCGAGGGAGTTCCGTGCACAAAGGATCAATTTCCTGGATTTTACCGCCGTAGTGTTCTCTTCACGCCATGCCATCGACGCATATTTCCAGATGGCGGAAGAGCTCAGGATCAAGATCCCCGAGACGATGAAATATTTCTGCACTACCGACGCGGTTGCGATGTACCTTCAGAAGCACATCATCTTCCGCAAGCGTAAGATCTTCTATGGCAACGGCACTCCCCAGTCCGTCATCGAGCTCATCGGAACCAAGCACAAGGACGAGAAGTTCCTGATCACCACTTCGGACAACTCCAAGCCCGAGGCCATCACCCGCCTCTTCGAGGAGAAGGGCCTCGACTTCACCACCGTCGTGCTCATCAAGTCCGTATCCAACGACCTCTCCGGTCTGGATCCGGCATCCTATGACATGATCGTATTCTACAACCCCTCCGACGTCAAGTCGCTGTATGAGAATTTCCCGGAGTTCACCCAGGGTGACATCCGCTTCATCTCCTACGGCAGGTCCATCGTCAAGGCTATGGAAGAGGCGGGGCTGGAGATTGCGGTCAAGGCCCCTTCGCCGGAGCACCGCTCCGTCGCCGGCGCCATCGAGAGCTATCTGAAAGAAAACCGCTGAAGGATATGACCCAGACACTGCCCAAGACTGAACGGCTGTCCGGCAAGACAGCCGTCGGCACCCTGATGAAAAAAGGGCGCTGGGGTGTTTCGGGCTGTCTGAAATATTGCGTCCTCTCCCCGGGCGGCAGCGATGTCGACAGGGTGATGGTATCGGTTTCCAAACGTATATTCAAACGGGCTGTCCGGCGCAATCTCCTGAAGAGGCGCATGCGCGAGAGCTACCGCACCCAGAAGGACCTGCTTGGACAGGCCGGCCCCCTTGACCTCCTGCTGGTGTACAATTCGAAGGAGATTCTCGACTACCAGGTCATCCGCCAGGACGTGGCAGCGGTCCTGCAGCATATAGCACACCAAAAGGAAGAGACGGTATGAGTTCCGGGGAAAAGATAACCGAGATCATCAAGAAGGTACTGAACGCGCCCTTCATCGCGCTCATACTTTTCTACAGGAGATGCATCTCACCGCTCAAGCCGCCGACCTGCCGCTTCACGCCGACCTGCTCGCAATATGCGCTGGAGGCGTTCAGAAAGTACGGTCCGTTGAAAGGATTCTGGCTATCCTTGAAGCGCATCCTGCGCTGCCATCCTTTAGGCGGCAGCGGGTATGACCCAGTCCCCTGATTCTTCTTCGGAGTTGGCCTCCAGCCATGCGCGGGTTCGCTCTTCGATATTCTCACGGAGCTGGTCGCTGTACCAGCGGATCTCGAAGGTGTGATAGCACCCTTCATTAAAGAAAGTAGTATCGTAATCCACGACATCGTGTCCTTCGACCATCAAAAGCTTTGTCGCAGGGTCGAGGGTGACCGTAAGCGTATCTTGAAGGACGGCAGGAGTGGCGTCCGTGCGCCAGTTGACCGGATTGATGGCGACGACGTTGCCGCCGCTGACCAGTTCGGAAGCATCTTCCGGACTGCGCACGGAATTGTAGCATATGGTTACGCCCGTGTCGTCCGAGCGCTGCGCCGGACGGATGACGGGATACCTTTCAAGCTCTTCCTTACTTATCTTCCAACCCAGGACATACGCGGCAATCATCCGCCGGGCTATACTGTCGGGCATTTCCTTGAGGAGTTCCACCACTATCTGCCCACCCTGGCTGAATCCGGCAAGGACGAAAGGACGGCCGCCGTTGAACTCGTCGAGGTAGTGCCTGAAGGCCCTCCTGGCATCATCCAGAGCCACGGGGAAACGCCGCCGGATCAGCTCGTCGTCACTATATGTCTCCATCGTGATCTGACGGTAGAATGGTGAATAGAAGTCCAACGATCCGCCGAAACGCCGGTCGACACCTTCCATCTCCATACGGATCCCGGGGCAAGCGGCGGAGTCTGCCGCTTCGGCATAATGAAGGGTCCGCCCGTCCGGCCCGGGATGGTCGAGGGTCTCCGTTGAACTGATATAGAAAATGTCGGCGTCTCCTCCGCGGAGGGAGATGTACCAGGCGGACGGGCTGTCATAGTCCGGCGCAGCCGGAACAGGCCCGCGCCCGTGTCCGCACGCCGTCAGCAGCACAGCCGCCAGGATAATCGGATATAACGGTTTCATGCCGCAAAGATAAGAAAACCGCCGCGAAATCCGCGGCGGCTTGTCATAACTCTTAATTCTCTTCATTACTCGAAGTTATCGGCATACCAGCTATAGAGGTCGATGTCGATCAGCTGCTGAAGGCCCTTGTCGTAGCGGAACTCGAACGGTCCGTACTTGGTACCTCCGCAACGGTAATCCAGGACATAGTCGCTTCCCTGGCTCAGCCCGGCGATGGTCGACGTCATCTTCTTCACCGGGCAGATGCACCTCATCTTCTCTCCCAGTTCATAGACATCCAGAATGATGACATTGCCGTTGATGGACACGTCACAGGCTATGCCGCCAGTCTTGATGGCGCAGTTCATACGGGCATTGGTCCTGGTGACCACCAGGCCTTCCTTGGAATACTCGAGGAGCAGCTGGGACTCGGCCTGGTCACCGCTTCTGGTGGCAGGCTCCACGGTCTCGCTGCCGCAGCCGGTGTCGGTGAAACTCACCAGCTCCACTTTCGTCTCCTTGGAACAGGTCCAGAGAAGACACGACGAAAAAAGTATCAGGATGATTCGTTTCATGGATCAAAAGGGTCTGTTGTCTGCAAATTAACGGAATTATTCCGAATAATCCCAACGGATCATCTCCAAACCGTCACGTCCGGACTCCAGGTACCGTCACCGTTGTCCACGAGGGGAGCATAGTACAGATCGGGGTCAAGTACCATCTTCAGGCCCGTCGTGTAGGTAAAGTCGATGGCTACGAGAGGTCGTTCGTCCATGCACCAATAATACAGGGTATAGTTCTCCCCGAACTTCAATCCTGTCACGATGGAGGACATCTCCTTCACGAGGCAGATGCAGTTGGCGGACAAGTCGGACTTCTGATGTACCTTGTATTTGATGACATGGTCCTCGATGGAAACATCGCACGCGATTCCTCCATCCTTGATCGCGCAGTTCATCTCGGCATTCTTCCTGGTGACCAGGAGACCGTCCGAAGTATAATCCAGTATCAGCTTGGAGTCGGCATTGTACAAGCCTGACTTGGTCTCGGAAGCACAGCCTGTGGTGGTGAAATCCGCCGAGCGCACCTTCTCGCTGTCAATAAGTCCGCAGCTGGCTACGAGCCACGCGGCGCAGAGGACAAAACATAGCTTTTTCATCGAACAACTGATTTGATTCCGTCCAATAAACGGTACCGATCGTGAATTACTGCACGGAGATTACAAAAAAGTCATTTGGCAAGATACTCCCGCCTCTCTTCCTCCGGGAACTTCTCAATGGCATAGCGGAGCATGGTCCTGGGCATGGCTGTGGCCCGAGGCGCGAGCCAGGCGCGCAAGGCGGCGCCGTCACGCTTGCCGGCTTCGCGCAGCAGCCAGCCGACGGCCTTGTGTATCAAGTCATGCGGATGGTGCAGGAGGATGTCCGCAATAGCAAACGTGTCGTCCAGCTGTCCGTGCCGGACAAACGTCATCGTGCTGACGATGCCGATCCGCTGCTCCCAGACCGTACGCCCGTTCCGGGCCAGGTCATACAGCAGCGTCCTTTCCTTGTCCAGCAGCCACACTCCCAGCAGCGGATAGCACGACAGGTCCACCAGGTCCCAGTTGTTGATCCGGTCCATATGCCCCAGGTAGAACTCCACGCACCTTTCCCTCAACTCTTTCCCCCCATCCTTCTTCCCTGCCTTCCCGAAAATCTCCACCAGGCAGAGAAGGGCCGCCAGCCGGACCTCATGATATTCACTGGATATGCATTCCTCCAGCTCCTCGAATCCGGTCTCCCTCCAACAATCCTTCACCACGGCCCTGGTCACCGGCACTTTGATCCCAAGGAACCTGTCCCCCTCTCCGTACTGCCCCGGCCCGGTCTTGAAGAACCTCGACAATCCCTCCACCTGCGCCGGGTCCGCCTTCGCCCTCATCTCCTCCAATAACTTATTCATACAATCCTTTTCTTTGATGCAAAATTAAAAATAAATGACTATTTTTAACCAAACTTTTGATTGTATGGGACTTTTGAAAAACATCCTGTCTGATGCCATTGGTGATGGTGTCAGCAAAGCGGTCGGCAAGGCGGTGGAGAAGACCGTGGCTCCGGCTGCGGAGCGCTTTGCGCAGAAGCAGGCCGAAGCTCTCGACAACGCTTCGAAGAAAATCGAACAGCACATCACCGAGGCGGAGGCGGAGGTGAAGAACGCCGCGGAGGCGGTCACAGAGTCCGCGGCCGAGGCGGCAGCAGCGGCCAAGGAGGTTGTGGCCACCGCGGAGGAAGCGGCAGCGGCTCCGCAGAGGGAGCTGACTCCTGAGGAGAAGGCTCAGGCGGAGCAGGCCGCGCAGGCGCTCAAGGGCCTCGGCTCCATATTCTCCGGCGCCATCGCGATGGCCAAGAAGGAGATGGAGGCCGAAAAGGCCAGCAAGGCTGCGGCAGAGGCGGCGATCTTCGAGAACTGGGAGACCAATCTCGGAGCATATCCCGTCTGGGATGTCGGCGGCGAGGAGTTCGAGCTCGAGGAGCAGACTCCGATGAACGGCCACCCCGTCTTCAGCCTGCGTCTGAAGGGCCGTCCGTTCCTCGTGGAGATGTACGCCGCCAAACTCCGTGCGGAAGGCTTCAAGGCAAAGGGGTCCAAGCCCGACGACCTCAACGCCGACACCTACTACAAGATAATCGACGGTGTCTGCCACGCGTTCAACAGGTCCGACGCATGCTATGACGGCGGGATCAACGTCTCCTTCTACGTGGATGACTATGTCCCGAAGCCGCAGCAGCAGCCCCAGCAGCAGAGTGTCCAGGTGGATGACCTGAAGAACCTCGCCAAGGGCATCTTCAAGAAACTGTTCTAGGACTATTGATGGACAAGGCAGGACTCTTTACGCTTACGTCGGGGCTTCACAGTGAGGTGATCCCCGACGTTTCTGAAGAAAGCTTCATCAGGGAGATCGTTGCGGCTGGATAAGCCGTTCATATCGGCAAAAGGCCTAATAGCTGTAAAGGTCCAGGTCTATGACCATGTCCAGGCCTTTCCTGTAATAGAAATCTATCGGCACATATTTGGTGCTTCCGCAAGTATACTCAAGCACATATTCGGTGCCGATGCTCAATCCGGTGACGGTCGCAGACATCTCGTCCACCGGGCAGATGCATTTCAGGAAATCACCGTCCTTCTCGTAAGTCCTCAGTTTGACTACGTTGCCTTCGATGGAAAAGTCACATCCTATGCCACCGTTGACTATGGAGCAGTTCAGCACCGCATCATAGTGAGTTATTACAAGGCCGTCGGGAGTATCCCTCAGGGTCATTGTGGGATTCCAGTCATCCCAGGACTTGGTCGTTACGTTTTCACGACCGCAACCGGTATCGGTAAAATTAGAGAGTTGAACGGCTACGGAACTCTCCTTGTCGCAGCAGCAGAGCAACACAACCGGCAAAAGAAGTGTAAATATCAACCTTTTCATATACAAAAACCAGTTTTTGTCAATATAGACATTTTCTTCCGGAATTCCGTACAATAGCAGGATTTAAAACAAAAAAACCGCCGCTGTGCAAAGCGCCGGACGATATATCTTGAGGGCGTAAGGGCTTCATACAGGCCGCTTACTTATGTTGCTGATTGGTAGCGGGAGTGGGGCATGATCCCACGACCTCCGGATTATGAATCCGACGCTCTAACCAGCTGAGCTACCCCGCCATCATAAACCCCGAGGGGTTGTTGAGATAGAAGGATTCGAACCCTCACTGACAGAGCCAGAATCTGTAGTGCTACCATTACACCATATCTCAATGTGCTTATGTCAATACCCCGCCGAAAACGGGACTGCAAATTTACAACAGTTTTAGGAAATTGCAAAAAAAACACGAACTTTCTCCACAATTCAGGATATTTTATTATTTTTACCAAACCGGATGGAGTTCCGGTAAGATTTTTATTTAACCGAAAACACTGAAACACTTAATTTTAACTGATTATGGCATCCCTAACTGATCTTCTCGCCAAGACGGTCGCATCCGCAGCCCAGGGCGTCGAAATCCCCGCTAACGTACAGAGCACAGTCCTCAACGGCCTCTCTGATTCCGTCCTCAAGAGCCTCACCCAGACAGCTACCACCCCCGGTGGCGTCGATGTCCTCAAGGGTCTCTTCAGCGGCAAGTCCAATGCTGCCACCAGCCCCGTCACCGCTCTTGCCGGCAAGCTCTTCGCCAACAATATCCTTAGCAAGCTCGGCCTCGGAACCAAGACCAACTCCGCCCTCGCAGGCCTCATCCCGACCATCATCGCCAAGCTTTCCGGCCTGATCAAGGACATGGACGGCGACGGTGACGTCGATCTGAACGACATCATCCTTTCCCTGAGCGGCGCCCAGCCCAAGCAGCAGAAGAAGTCCGGAGGTCTCCTCGGCTCTGTCGCGGGAAGCATCCTCGGCGGCATCCTCAAGGGAAAATAGTAAAATGAAAAGGTTACTGACCCTGATGGCTGCAGCCTGGCTCTTCGCCGGCTGCGGCCTTTTGACGAGTATCAACTGGGACGGGCAGCGCATCGCTTCCGCCACCGGCAAGGCCGTCACGGCCATGGCCATCTCCGACGAACAGATCGTCGAGCTGTGCCGTCAGTCCGTGGCCCAGCTGGACCAGCAGAATACTATCGACAACGGCGCTTACATAGCACGTCTCCGCCGCCTTATGTCCAAGGTCGGCCAGATCAACGGCATGACGCTCAACTACAAGGTCTATAAGACCGAAGAGGTCAACGCCTTCGCCAGCGGCGACGGTTCCGTCCGCGTCTATAGCGGCCTGATGGACCTCATGAATGACGACGAGCTGATATCGGTCATCGGACACGAGATCGGTCACGTCGTCCATCAGGACTCCAAGAACGCCTTGAAGAAGGCATATATGGCCTCGGCTGCCAGCGACCTTGTCGGCGCGGCCGGTTCTGTCGGCGCCGTGACGCAGGCCGTCGCCGGCAACATCGGACAGGCCCTGGTCAATGCGCAGTTCTCCCAGAAGCAGGAGTACCAGGCCGACGAGTACGGTTTCGAGTTCGCAGTCGCGCAGGGCTACAGCCCTTACGGCATGTACAACTCCCTGGTCAAGCTCACCAAGCTCGCAGAAGGCTCGCAGGCAAGTTCCGTAGCTCAGATGTTCTCTTCGCACCCGGACAATGCCAAGCGCGCCGAGAAGATGCGCATCAAGGCCGAAAACTATTTGAAGAAGAAATAGACCTACTAATATGAATAAACCTTTGCTCTGCACCCTGCTCCTAGTAGCAGGGTTTGCGGTTTCAGCCCGCGCCGAAGAAGGAAGACTCCTTCGATTCCCTACCACCAACGGCACAGATGTCGTGTTCTCCTATGCCGGCGACTTGTACAAGGCCCCTCTGAACGGTGGCCGCGCGGTACGCCTCACTTCGCATATCGGATACGAGATGTTCGCGCGCTTCTCACCCGACGGGCGCACCATCGCCTTCACCGGCCAGTATGACGGCAACACCGAAGTGTATTCGATGCCGGCCATCGGCGGCGAGCCGGTCAGGCTCACTTACACCGGCACCAACAGCCGCGACGACCTGGGAGACCGCATGGGTCCCAACAACATCGTCATGGGCTGGACCCCGGACGGCAAGGAGATCGTCTATCGCAACCGCATAAGCGACTCCTTCGACGGAAAGCTCTGGCAGGTCCCGGCCGCCGGCGGCATGAGCGAATGCCTGCCGTTGCCGGAAGGCGGCTTCTGCAGCTATTCTCCCGACGGGAAAAAATTGGCATACAACCGTGTGTTCCGCGAGTTCCGCACCTGGAAGTATTATCGCGGCGGACAGGCCGACGAGATCTGGGTATATGACGGCAAATCTGTCAAGGCAGTCACAGACAACGAAGCCCAGGACATCATCCCGATGTGGGTGGGTGACGAGATCTTCTTCCTCTCCGACCGCGACCACTGGATGAACATTTTCGTGTACAACACCAAGACCGGCAAGACCGACAAGGTCACCGAGTTCAAGGAGTACGACGTCAAGTTCCCCAGCACCAACGGCAAGTGGATAGTCTTCGAGAACGGAGGATACATCTATTCCCTTAACCCCGCGGACCGTTCGTACCGCAAGATCGATATCGAACTCGACGCCGAAGGCCTCTACGCCCGCCCGGAAAGGATGCATGTGGACAAGAACCTGTCCAACATCAGCATCTCCGAGAAGGGCGACCGCCTGGCAGTCACGGCACGCGGCGAAGTCTTCAACGTGCCGGTCAAGGCCGGCGTCACCCGCAACATCACCCGCACTCCTGGCGCCAACGAGCGCGGAGCCGAGTTCTCCCCTGACGGGAAATACATAGCCTACATCTCCGACCGTACGGGTGAGACCGAGGTCTATCTCCAGGAAACGGACAAGACTGATCCCATCCAGCTCACCAAAGACGCCGACACATACATCAGGGGTATCGCCTGGTCGCCGGACAGCAAGTATCTCCTCTATACCGACCGCAAGAACAGGCTCGTCCAGGTCAGCGTCCCCGACGGGGCGAAGAAGGTCCTCATGACCAATCCCGTAGCGGAGTTCCGCGGAGTCGAATTCTCGGCGGACGGCCAGTGGATCACATACACCAAACCCGCCTCAAATGAGATGGGAGTGGTCTATGTGTACAACATCGCGAGCGGAAAGGAAATCCCGATCACAGAGAAATGGTACGACTCCGGCTCCCCGATGTTCAGCCAGGACGGAAAATACCTGTTCTTCACATCCGCCCGCGATCTCAACCCTACATACAGCTCGGTCGAATGGAACTACGCATATACCAACATGAGCGCGATGTATGTCGCCATCCTTTCAAAGGACACCCCTTCGCCGTTCCTTCCGAAAGACGGAGAAGTCCCTGCGGCTGAAGCTAAGGATCAGAAGAAGGATGACAAGGCCGGCGCGCCCGCGGTGCAGGTAGATGCCGACGGCATCTACGAGCGCATCCTGCGCGTGCCCGGCGCCGGCGCCGGAGCCCGTCCCATTTACAGTGACGGCAAAACCCTCCTGTACGGAGGGCGCGGCGGCACCCAGTCGCTCGACCTCGCCACCGGCGAGTCCAAGCAGGTGGCCGACGGCAGCCTCGCCATCGTCGGCAAGAAGGCCCTCGTCGTCAACCGCGGCAAGTACTATGTCACCGACATACCGCGCGGCCGAGTCAACCTTGAAGGCGACGGCGTGAAACTCACCGACATGGTCGCCGACATCGACTATGAGAAGGAGTGGGCGCAGATCTTCGACGAAGCATGGCGCGCCTACCGCGACGGATTCTATCTGGAGAACATGCACGGCATCGACTGGAAGGCAATGAGGGACAAATACGAAGTGCTGGTCCCTTATGCCAAGACGCGTCTGGACCTCAACTATATCATCGGAGAGATGATCAGCGAGCTCACCAGCGGCCATGCCTATGTAACCCCCGGCAGTTATCCCAAGCCCGAACGCGTGCAGATGGGTCTGCTCGGAGCGAAGATCGAGAAAGACCGTAACGGCTTCAAAGTCTCACACATCTACAAGGGAGCGCCCTACAGCGAGTCCCTGCGCTCGCCTCTCACTGAACCCGGCATCGGCGTCAAGGAGGGCGACTACATCCTCGCCATTGACGGACAGGACCTCAAGGATATTCCCAACATCTACTCCCTGCTGGTAGGCAAGGCCGGAGTCCTCACCGAGCTGACCGTCGCCTCAAAGGCCAACGGCTCCGATGCGCACAAGGTCGTCGTCAAGCCGATAGCGGACGAATATCCTCTCGTCCACTATGAGTGGGTACTGCACAACATCGAGTACGTGGATAAGGCATCCAACGGCAAGATAGGATATATCTACATCCCGGACATGAGCGCCGAAGGCCTCAACGAATTCGCCCGTTACTATTATCCCCAGCTGGACAAGGAAGCCCTCATCATCGACGACCGCGCCAACGGCGGCGGAAACGTATCGCCGATGATTATCGAGCGCCTGCTGCGCGAGCCGTACCGCATGACCATGTACAGGAATTCCACCCGTACCGGAACCATTCCCGAGGGCACTTTCGTCGGACCGAAAGTCTGCCTCATCAACAAGTTCTCGGCATCCGACGGAGACCTCTTCCCCTGGAGTTTCAAGGCCACGGGACTGGGCGAGCTAATTGGAACAAGGACCTGGGGAGGCATCATCGGCATCAGCGGATCGCTGCCGTACATGGACGGCACGGACATCCGCGTCCCGTTCTTCACCAACTACGACGTCAAGACCGGCGAATGGATCATCGAGAACCATGGCGTCGATCCCGACATATACGTGGAGAACGACCCCATCAAGGAGCAGGCCGGCATCGACGAGCAGCTTGACAAGGCCATCGAGGTCCTTCTCGGAAAACTCAAGGACCGCAAGCCTCTGCCTCCGGTTCCCGCTCCGAGGGACTGGTCATATAAGGGGGACTAAGCCAGGAAATCCCGAATCTCCTGAGCCCTATGTCCGGGAATGATTACATGATGGTTCCCGATGGGATCCTTCAGGAAATAATCCCGGCATAAGGAACGGTCTTCCAGCCTCAGCAGCACCTGCGTGCGGCACAGGCTTTTCTCGGAAAGATTCTTTATCAGCCCGGCCTCCGCCGTGAAACAGCGGTCGAGGCCGGGCGCCATTTTAAACAACGTCACCGGGCCCTCCGGAAGCTCTCCTTTGACGGCTACGCCGATTCCTGACTCGAAATGAGTGTCGTAGGAATAGTTGCGAAGCATGTTGAGCGGAACCGTACAGTGGGCGAATATCATCTCTCCGGTGGACGGATCCATCCTGGACGGGTTGGCCATGAAACCTGGCACGTCGAACAAGGCGTTGGACACGCACATGGTCAGCAGCGTGGGGATGTCGCCCTCGCAGCCCGCGGGAATGCCTTCGGCATTGAGTAGGGCTAGGGCGATGCATCCGGTATTGCCCACTGCATCCAGCAGGTCGAAACACCGCACTGTGACGGCAGACAACTCGTAACGGTCTATCAGACGCTTCAAGGCGCTGTAGATGTCAAGCGCTCCGTCGAAAACCTTCTGAGTGACTTTACGGTTGACCGAATGCTTGACACTCTTGAGAGGAAAGCCCGACGGACCTTCGCAAAGACCGCTGTGGATCTCCGTGATGAGCTCTTCGATGGGGATGTCCACCAGTTCGATGCCGAGGCGCTCCTTGACAGCAGCACGGTCGGACTCCGAGGCTATCAGCCAATCGGAAGGGCGTCCGACGACGCCGGCCCTGCTGCCTTGCAGGCGCCGGCGGGCACGGGACGCACGCGACAGCGCCGCTATCCGCTCCGCGATATACGCGGCGCTCCCGTGAAGGATCTCTCCCTCCCGCCCGTTCTGCCGCAGGAATGAGAGTATCTCCATCGATGCGGCCAGGGAATTGCTGGCTCCGCTGGTCAGAAGCCTGACCGGACCGGCGAGGCGCGGAAAGACCGCCTTGAAGGCGTTCTCAGTACCGCCGGTACGGACATATATCAGTTCGGCGTCATGGCTGCCGTACGTAGAGAAATCCTCTCCGCAGAAGTCGAATACGGCTCCTGCTGCAACGATCTCCTTGATGAAGTTTTCTTCAGAAACGTCCGGGATCACCTCACTGTGAAGCCCGGACGTAAGGGTATAGAGTCCTGTCCTGTTCATTCATCCGTTTTTTTCGCATCCCAAAGATACGAAAAAGAATCGTCAGAACGAGAGGGTGCGGCCGCGGTAGAAATCAAGTATCTTGGACTGGTACAGGTACTCGTACCTGGCCTGGACGAGATTGGAGGCGGCGGACATATAGCGGCCCTTGGCCTCGTTGAATTCAGTAATTCCGGACTTGCCGTTCTCGTACCTCGCCTGGGCGAGCTCGAAAGCATCCTCCGCGCTGGCGGCAGCGACCTGGCTGCTGCGATATTTTGCCTGTGAGCCGACGGCATTGTAGTATGCCTGCTGGATCTCTTTGTACAGCGACTTCTTGGAATTGTCCAGCATTATCTCCTGGTTCGAATACTGAAGCTTGGCGTTGCGCACCTGGTTGCGGTTGGAGAAATGACTGAAGATGGGGATGTTGAGATTGAGACCTATGTACTGGCTGAAATTGTTCTTCAACTGCGAGGCGAATCCGGCTGACGGGAAGCCTGACGAAGTATAATAATTGGTGCCGAGTCCACCGCTCATGGAGATCGTGGGCAGGAAAGAATCCTTGGCAAGGTCGATGTTCTTCAAAGCCTGGTCGAGGCGTATCTCCTCGGCCTTGATCACTGGTTTGAACTGCACGGCTTCGGCATAGATATCCTCGGGATCCATCAGCATCGCGTTTTCCAGACCCTCGACGGAAGGACGGGCGATATGGAAGCCCTCCGGAGAAGGGAGCTCGAGCAATTGGGTGAGGTCGAGGATGGCAAGCGCCACATTGTTTTCCGCCTGCGTCACGCTCACGCGGCTCTGCGCGAGCGTAGCCTCCTGCGCGGAGACGTCGGCGCGCGACGCCTTGCCGTTCGAAGCCATCTCGCTCAGGCGTACCACCTGGAGCGAATCGATCTCCACCTGGCTGCGGGCGACGTCCAGAATCTCCATATTGTAGAGAATCTGGACGTACGCCTGGGCCACCGCCACGCGGATGTCATCCTTGGCTTTTTCCAGATCGGCGGTGGCCGCAGCGAGGTTAAGTTTAGACAGTTCAATATTATGTTTAATCTGGAATCCGTTGAATACCGGCACATTCGCGCCGACACTGAACGAAGTGTTCGTTGTGTTGGTGTTGGCGTAGGTATTGTCCGCGGTGAGACCGCGGCCGAACGAGAAGTTCTGTCCGGCGCTGCCGCTCACGCTAGGGAGACGGTTGTTCTCCGCAGTATTGAGGTCTATCTCCCTCTGCTCCACATTCAGCCCGCTCTGCTTCACGCTGAGATTGTTCTCCAGCGCGTGCTCTATGCACTGCACGAGCGTCCAGACACGTTGCTCCTGCGCGCCTGCGCCGGAGACGATGCCCATGACCAGGGCAGCGGTCAAAACTATCTTTCTCATGGCTACTCCACTATTTTGGAACCGCGGACCTTGGTACCCTCGGTCACGCCGCTCTTGATTTCGATATTGACTCCGTCGCTCAGGCCGGTCTCGACCTTGGTGCGGGTGGTGCTGCCGTCGGCAGCCAGCACCTGCACATAAGTGTCGTCACCGTCAAACTCGAGAGCGCTCTCAGGCAAAGTAAGGACACCAGTAACCTGCTCCAGTACGATTTCCGCGTTGGCGCTGTATCCGGAGCGGATCATCTGGCCGGAATCGACCGTCACGGCAGCCTTGATCTCGAACTGGTTCGCGCCGTTGTTCTCGACGGCCTTGGGGGAAATGTATTCGAGAGTCGCGTCGAAGGAATAGTTCTGCAAGGCGCCGATGGTGATGACGACCGGGACTCCTTCGGAGAGGGCTCCGACCTCGGTTTCGTCGATATTGCCGTCGAAGATGAGATCGTTCATATTGGCGACAGTCGCCACTGTGGTACCGTCGTTCATCGTGTTGGCCTGGATCACCGAGTTACCGACCTTTACAGGGACGTCGAGTATGAGGCCGGTGATGGTGGAGCGCACCAGGGTGGATGACGAGGTGGCATTGGAGCGCGAGACTCCGTCGCGGATGACCTCGAGGGCATCCTGCGCGGCCGAGCGCTCCTCCTTGGCCTGGTTCAGGGCCTGCTGTACCTGCTCGAACTCATCGGCGCTGACAAGCTGGCGGTCGTAAAGGTTCTTCTCCCGGTCGAAGTTGGTCTGGGCCTGCTTGAGGTTGATCTCCGCAAGGCGTACGCGACTCTGGGCCGAGCTCAACGAATTCATGTCGGGGATGACCTTGAGCTTGGCGATCACCTCGTTCTCCTGCACCTGTTCGCCCGCCTTCTTGTATATCTCGGCGATGATGCCGTTGATCTGGGGCTTGATGTTCACTTCATTGCGGGGAATGATCTTGCCTGTCACGACGGTGGTGCGCTGGATGTCGCCGACAGTAGCCTCAAGCTCCTGGTAGCGCACCTCCTCGGGGCGTGACTTCTTGTACAGGAACACGAAGGTTCCGATGAAAACAATCGCGAGAATCGCGGTCAGAATGTACTTGGAAAACTTTTTCATATATAGTCCGTTTTTTTTATTATTCATCTCTCATTGCATCGACGGGCTTGATGTTCATCGCCCTGATGGCGGGGGCAAGGCCGGCGGCCATGCCCAGTACAGTGAGCAGCGCGGCTGCCGCCATGGCCAGGCCGAAGCTGATCTGGAAAGCCGGTTGCATGTCCCCGGAATTGGCGACTATGATCTCCGCCAGGCTCAGGACCATCACCGAGAACACTATGGCAAACATTCCGGCTATCAGCGTAAGGCTCACGCTCTCGAGCATGATCTGCGACAGGATGTCGCGAGGAGTTGCACCTATGGCCCGGCGGATACCGATCTCGACGGTGCGTTCCTTGACGGTCACCATCATGATGTTGCTCACGCCGATGGCGCCGGCAAACAAGGTTCCGAGGCCGATGAGCAGGATCAGGAAATCGACTCCGCGGAAAAGGGTATCGATGAGCGTGAAAATCTGTTCGGTATTGAGGAATATCATGGCAGGCTCGTCATTCGGATCGAAAAGATGCTCGCGGGCCAGTACCTGGCGCACGCGCCCTTCCAGGGAGGTCATCTTGATCCCGGACTTGGCCGTCATGCAGATGATATCGACATTGTCGCCACGGTTGTACAGCTGTTGGGCGACCGTTGACGGGATGACCACTTTTTGTGTCGTACTGCCGTTTATGTTCAGATTGCCGGAGGCGACATTGACGCCCACTATTTGGAAGAATACGGAGCCCACCTGGATGAAGGTGCCGCAGGGATCGCCCCCCTCTGGGAACAACTCGTTGTAGACGCGCTTGCCTATAACGCACACCTTGCGCCCGTGTTCGATATCCACCTCGTTAAGGTAACGGCCATATTTCATTCGGGGAGCCTCTATCGCCGTATAGTCGGCGTTGACTCCGCTGATGGAGCAACTGGTAGTCTGCGATTCGTATATGGCTGTCTGACCCCACTGGCTGATCATCGGAGTGACGACATCGCTTTCGGGGACGAGATACTTGATACGCGCCATGTCCTTGTATTTCAGCGACCAGTAGCGGCCTTCCTGAAAACCTTTATATGGCACGGAAGTATTTGCCGATACAATGACGGCGGCATTGGAAGCAAAGCCGTCGAAGTTGGACTTCAGCAGCCCCTTGACGCCGTCTCCGGCGCCAAGCATCGCCAGCAGCATGAACAAGCCCCAGAAGATACCGAAGCCGGTCAGGAGGCTCCTGCTCTTGTTGCGGAGCAGCGAGTCGGCGATCTCGTGATATGTGTTGATATCCAGTCTCATTCCGCTCTCAGTGCTTCAATGGGTTTGACTCTGGCTGCCTTGCGGGCCGGAATCATTCCGGCCAAAGTGCCCGCTATGATAAGGAGGAGAGTGGCCTCGATGGCAACGTCAAGTCCTACGGAAGGATTCTTCATCACGTTGATGCTCTCTCCGAACAGCTCGAGAGGATTGGATCCGACAGTGGCATCCAGCACTTCGCAAGCTATCATACCGAGAACCATCCCGACATATCCGAAAAATGCGGTAATGGTGACGCTTTCGGCGATTATCAGCTTCATTATCGACCAGGGACCTGCGCCGATAGCCTTGCGGATACCGAACTCGTGGGTGCGTTCCTTGACAGTGATAAGCATTATGTTGCTCACTCCGACGATACCGCTCAAAAGCGTGAACAAGCCTATCACCCAGAGGAATACCTCAAGGATATGACGTCCTTTGTCCATCTGGAGGCTGGTCATGAAGGAATTGTAGATCCATACGGCGCGCTCGTCATCGGGCGCGGCGCCGTGTACGGTGTTGATGGCCTTTTTGTATTCCTTCTCGAACTCTTCGTTCTCTTCCTCCGTATCCAGGCCGTGGAAGGAGAATGCGAGAACGTCTATCTTGTTGCTTTTGGCGAATATCCCTCTGAGCGTAGTGTACGGAGTATATATGGTCGCATCGTTTTCATTCTCGCGGCCGTGACGGATACCTACGATCTTGAACGAGAGATTGCCTATCTTCACCCTTTGTCCTATGAGGGACTCGTAGTTCTCCTTTCCGCCAAGGAAGTTGCGGGCTTGCATATGCGTGATGACTATCACCTTGCGCTGTCCCTTGAGGTCTTCCTTGTTGATGAAACGGCCAGCCTTGATTTCTATCCAGTTCATCTGGGCATATTCAGGATAAACTCCTGTCAACCCGACATCGAAATAACGCTTGCCGTAAGTCATCTTGAACCCGCTCTGGCTGAGCACGGCGGAAATGTCGCCCACGTGGTCGGCGAATGCCGGACTGGCCGTGAGAGCCATGTCGTGCTCGTCAAGCTCGATGCGCCGGCCCTGCTTGAAGCCGCCGTAAGGCTTGGACGTGGAGTTGCCGTAAACCTCCATCGTGTTGACGCTGATACCCTCGCTATTGTCGTCGAAGGTATTCATGATGCCGTTGCCGGCGCCGAGAAGGACTATGAGCATAAAGATGCCCCAGGCCACGGCGAAGCCGGTCAGGCAAGTGCGCAGCTTATTGCGACGGAGCGACTCCCATATTTCAACGAATACGTCTCTCATGGGATCATTTCATTATGGTGGACGTTCCGAAGGCGGAAGCATTGTGAAGGGCGTTCATTTCGATCTCGCCGATGACGCCGTCCTTGATGTGTATGATCTTGTCGGTGCAGTTGGCCACTCCGCTCTCGTGAGTAACCACGATGAGGGTGACGTGCTCCTCGCGGTTGAGCTGGCCGAGCAGGTCCATGACTTCGACCGATGTCTTGGAATCGAGAGCGCCGGTCGGCTCATCGGCAAGGATGATCTGGGGATGGGTGATAAGGGCGCGGGCGATAGCGACGCGCTGCTTCTGGCCGCCGGACATCTCATTGGGGTAATGCGACGCCCAGTCCTTGAGGCCGAGACGCTCGAGATAATCCATGGCGAGGGCGTGACGCTTGTGGCGACTGACGCCCTGGTAGAAAAGGGGCAGCTCCACGTTCTCCACAGCGGTCTTGAATCCGATGAGGTTGAAGGACTGGAAGATGAAACCGATCATACGGTTGCGGTAATCAGCAGCCTGGCGTTCGCTCAAGTCCTTGATAAGTTTCCCGTCGAGCCAGTACTCTCCGGTATCGTAGTTGTCGAGGATACCCAATATGTTAAGGAGAGTGGATTTGCCCGATCCGGAAGCCCCCATGATCGAGACGAACTCTCCCCTGTCGATGGAGAGGTCAATCCCTTTGAGTACATGCAGAGGCTGGCCGTTGTCGTACGTCTTGTTGACGCCTTTGAGTTCTATCAGCATATCGTGTCTATTCAGTTCGTTTCTGCAAATTTAATAAAGAATTATTGAAAAACAATAATCTTTTATAAAATTTCAGTATTTTTTTACTGAAACGTTCAAAGCTTAATAGTGTATTACAAAACTAATACACTGCAAAGCTATGACAATTTTTCTATATTGCCAAATAATTTTGTTCTTTTTATATAACGATTATCGTGCCCGAGTGTGACAGGACTACTCGGAATCTGACTGGGAAAGTACAAGATCCGCCGCCGCAAGGAGCTGGTCGTAGAATTCTTCGCCGAAACGGCGGATGAGAGGGGCACGGAGGAATTGATAGACGCGGACGCCCTCGCGGCGTCCTTTTTCAAAGGCGTCCTTGCAGATATCCCAATGGTGGACGTTCAACGCCAGCTGGCCGTTGGAGAGTTTCTTAATACGTATAGGATATAGAGCGCACGAAACGGGCTTGGGGAATTCGCAGCCGCCACGGATGTGGCAGCGCTCTATGGCGCAAAGGCAGTTGCCGTCTTCGAAGAGGGTATAAGCGCACTCTTGAGTGCCGGGAACCAGCGGTGTGACCGTGTCGCCCTCGAAGTCGATCTCGAAGAACCCCTTGGACTCGGCGGCCTGACGGCCGGCCTCGCTCATCAGAGGGGAATAGGCGGGATAGTCACGCTCCAGAATCTCAAGCTCATCCTCTTCCAGAGGCGCGCCACAGTCCCCGACTATGCAGCATTTGCCTTTGCATGCCTCATAGTCGCACGCGAAGTACTCGACGAAGACATCCTCGGACACGAGGCAGTCACCTATCTGGACGATGATACCGAAACCGTTCCTGGCCATATTACTGATATACTACGTATTCAACCTTGCTGCCGGAGTCAAGGGCTGACAGGATCTCGCGTACGGAAGCTGCCGTCACTGCACCGGCCTTGGACTTGTAGCCGGTGACCATGTCCTTGCCCAGGGAATAACGCACCATGGCAGCCTCCACGACGGACTCCGGGTCGGACATCCGGGATTCGAGCCCGGCAAGGAAAGTGGCCTTGGAAGCCGCCAGCGAGGCGGCGGAAGGGCCTTTGGCGGAGAACTCCGCCAGCGCGCCGCGTACTACGCCGAGCACCCTCAGCGGATCTTCCGGCACCACGTCCGCCGGCAGGCCGTCCTCCTCCGACGGGCGGCACACAATCCGAAGGGTCATGCGCTCGGCGGGGAACAGTTCGAGATCGTCGGACACTTCCGCATACATTCCCATAGGGGCCAGGGCAAGCGCCAGATGCTTCTTAAGCTCCATGGCAGCCACCCGGAAAGAATAATAACGCTCCAGCGTGAAAGGCAACACCGCAGACTCTGCTACCGTTATGCAAGGCTCGCCGCTGCCGGCTATGCTGTCCTCGGAATCCACAGTATATGTGGACCACCCGGAGCGAAGATTGAAATCGACCTGGGGACGCGCCGAAGGCCTTCCGCCTGTCACGAACGCGCCCATGTATCTGGGGAGGATCTTCTTAAGCGCATAAGGATCGAGGTCGCCGACGAGTACCAGCACCCCGTCGTTGCAGCGGGAGAACACGCCTTCGAAGTATTCTGCAGCCCGTTCCGGCAGATCGTCGGAGAGTCCCGAAGGATGCTTTCCGGTCATATAGCGGTAATCCGGACACATGATGCTGTCCACCACGGCATTGATGCCGTCATGCTGCTTCCTGTCCACGGACAGGCGCAGTATTTCGGACTTACGGTAGTACTCGAACGCATCCTTGTTGACCGACCTTTCCCGCGAAAGCGTAGCGAGGCTCTTGAGCAGAAGCTCGAGACGCGGAGACGGCGCGCGGCCGGTGAGCCGGAGGTCGGTCAGGCTCACGGCCGCCTCCATGCCGATGCCGTTGGACTCGAGCATCCTCCGGAAAGACGGCCCGGAGAGTCCTCCGATGTCGTTGAGCATCAACATGTCGGCGATGAATCCTCCCTCGCCTTGTGCAAGGGAAGGGACGTCCGAGAAGCCTCCGTTCAGGAGGAATCCGTAGGTAAACATCCCTTTCTGTTCTACGCTCCGCTTGACAATGACGCGCATCCCGTTGGCGAAAGTCCACAATTCCCCGCCAGTCATCGGTTCGGAAACGGTATGGCGGACCTTGGACTTGACCTTGGTCACGTACAGGCCGAGAGTGTCGCTGGGATTGGTGCTGTATTCGTGCCCGGAGCGTCCGGCTCCGGCGTACCACCCTGCGGCGAAAGCCGCCCCGAGGGGGCCTTCCGCCAAGGATCCGGCTGGCGAGACGTATCTCAAGGTCAGGGCCTTGGACGGATCCAGCAACGCAGAGACGAAGTCATTGAAGAGCTCCAGTTCCCTTTGTGAAGCGATATTCCTCGAAGTGAAGAAATCCCTGACAAAGGCGGGATCGGCGAGCCCTGCGCCATACAGGAAAGCGGAACTGCACTTCTCCACCCACTCCTCGTTGGGAACGGTCCTGCCGGCCGGAGCAAGCGAGGAGAGAAAGCGGTCCTTGGCGCCCTGGAACTCGGAGAGCGACGCCCCATGGGCGTCCAGCTCGCCGAGGACGGCGCCGATGGTCTCCGTCGCCCGGACAAGGTCGTCGCGGCCTACCGTCACCGTAAACGAATACAACTCGGCGCCCGGTCCCCTGTCGCTGCCGCGATAACGCGCAGCCGCCTGCGCAAGAGGAATATCCGACGAACGGAAAGCCCGCTCCACGCGATCCTTGAAAATCACGCCCAGTTCCTCGGCGAAGAGCCCGGTCACCAGGGGTTGCGCAGTGTTCATGGCCTCACGCGGAGTCCTGGGGGATGAATACCGCACGGTCAGCGAGGCCTCGTCCTGAGGAGCCGCACCGATGAAACGGAAAACCGGAGTATCCGAGGGATTCCATTCGTAAGGTTCGGGCTCCGGAATCCTCGAACGGGAAGTCACCATCATGGAGAAGACGTTCATCCTTTCGCGGATGGTGTTCTTGTCGATATCGCCGCAGACGATCAGAGCCTGTTCATAAGGACAGGTCTCGGAAATGTCGAAGAGTAGCAGCAATGTCGTATCCCTTACGGCCGCCTGGTCTATGGGGACATCGCGAAAAAAATATGTCGTAGAAGCCTCTGTAGAGCGTAAAAAGCCAAAATTATTGTACCCGACGCCGAGTTTGGCAAGGAATTGGTAAGGTCTTTCGCCTTGAAAGTGGGGAAGATCGGCCAGGGCTGCCCTGGAAGACTCCTCACGGGCGGGTCCCTTCTGGACGAGAGCGAAGTCCGCTCGCCCCTTGGACGACGGATTGGAGACGAGATAGAATGCGATTCCATTCGGAAGAGTACCCGAGACGACCCCCGAAGCTGCCGGCAAAGAAGGCAGCTGCTGCGCTCCCAGCGGAGATGAAAGGAGAGGAAGCAGGAGATACAGGACAAGAACTTGTTTGAAGCGGAATCTCATAATTTAATCTTGATCTGGTACAAATTTAAAAAATATTATTACTACTTTTGTGATTGTTCGACTTGATTTAACTTAAAAAACTCTTTAGCATTATGAAAAAAATTATTCTCACTTTGGCCGCTGTAGTCCTCTCTGCAGGTCTCATTTCCGCCCAGGACATGTCTCAGGCGACCGAAACCGCACAGACTGCCAACGAGGCTCTCGTAGCCAAAGATTATGCCAAGGCCCTGGAGGGATTCAAGCAGGCCCTTTCCATCGCCCAGGCTTGTGGTGAGGAAGGAGAAGAGCTTGTAGGTACCTGCAAGACCGTTATCCCTTCCATAGTGCTGTCGATAGCCAAGAACGAAATCATGGACGAAAAATACGACGAAGGCATCGCCAAGCTCGAGGAGGCCATCAAGGTCGCCGAGGAGTACGGCAATGACGACGTCATTGGCGAGGCCGCCGGCCTCATCCCCCAGGTGAAGAAGCAGAAGGCCACCAACCTCTTCAACGCCAAGGACTATGCCGCTGCAGCCGAGGCTTTCAAGGCCATCCTTGATGCGGATCCGGAGGACGGTGCTTCCGCACTCCGTCTCGCCGTCGCCCTCACCAATACCGGTGACAAGGAAGGCTCCATCGCCGCTTTCAAGCAGGCCGCCGAGCACGGACAGGCCGCCACTGCCAACAAGCAGCTTGCCAACATCTACCTCAAGGATGCCCAGGCTCTCCTGAAGGAGAAGAAGTTCAAGGAGGCGATCGCCGCCTGCGAGGAGTCCAACACCTTCAACGAGAGCGCCAACGCCTACAAGCTCGCCGCCTCCGCAGCTTCCCAGCTCAAGGACAACGCCAAGGCCATCGGCTTCTATGAGAAGTATCTCGAGATCGATCCTTCCGCCAAGGATGCCAACGGCATCATCACCACCATCGCCGTCCTCTATCAGCAGGCAGGCAACAAGGCCAAGGCCATCGAATACTACACCAAGGTCCAGAACGACGCCCAGTACGGCGCCACTGCCAAGCAGCAGCTCGAGGCCCTCAAGAAATAATGACGATACTTGAACTTCTCGCACCGGCGAGAAATGCCGACATCGGCATCGCAGCAATCGACTGCGGTGCCGATGCCGTGTATATGGCCGGTGCGGAGTTCGGCGCGCGCAAGGACGCCGGAAACGGGATGGAGGACGTTGCGCGCGTCTGCGAGCACGCCCATCGCTACGGCGCCCGCGTGTTCCTGACCGTCAACACCATCCTGTATGACGACGAACTCGAGCGGGCGCACAGGCTGATGCTCGAGGCTCAGGAGGCCGGAGTGGACGCATTCATCGTCCAGGATCCCGCCATCACGCAGTGGAACGACATCACTGTTCCGCTGCACGCGTCCACGCAGTGCGCCATCCGCACTCCGGAAGACGCCCGCTTCCAGGAGAGTCTGGGCTACTCCAGGATAGTCGTGGAGCGCGAGACATCGCTGGCGACATTGAAGGAGATCCGCAAGGCCGTGGACTGCGAACTCGAGTTCTTCGTCCACGGAGCGCTTTGCGTCTGCTACAGCGGCCAGTGCTATCTCTCGGAGATGCTTGCAGGCCGCAGCGCCAACAGGGGCGCCTGCATACAGGCCTGCCGCTCGCTTTACGACCTGGCCGACGACAGCGGCAAGGTGCTGGTCAGGGACAAAGCCCTCCTGTCACTTAAAGATTACAGGCTTCTGAACCGCATGGGAGAACTGGCGGAAGCGGGAGTCTGCTCCTTCAAGATCGAAGGCCGCCTCAAGAACGCCTCCTATGTGAAGAACGTGGTCAGAGAGTACTCGATGGCCCTTGACTCGTTGTGCGCGGCGCAGCCGGAGGCGTACCGCCGTTCGTCCTTCGGACGAGTCGAAGGCGGTTTCACGCCGGCTGCCGACCGCACCTTCAACCGAGGCTATACCGAGCTGTGGCTGGACGGGAAGAGGGGCAAGTGGTCATCGATGGACGCCCCCAAGTCGATGGGAGAATACGTCGGCACGGTGAAGGCCGCAAGGCGCGCCGGAGCCGCCTGCGAGCTCACGCTCACCCTGGCGTCCGGCGTGCAGCTGCACAACGGCGACGGCTTCGCCTTCGCCGGACGCGGAGGCGTCGTCGGTTTCCGCGGAGATGTCTGCGAAGGCAACGTCATCCGCTGCAAGCCTGTCGAAGGGCTCCGCAATGGTACTGGCCTGTACCGCAACATCAACTCCGCATTCGAGCGCGAACTCGAGCGCAACATGCCCCGCCGCGAAATAGCCGTCACATTGGATGTAAGCATTTCCGGCAAATACAACATCGATATTACCGCTACCAGCGAGGACGGAAGGAAGGTCGAAAGCCCCTTCAAGTCCGACCTGGACACTGCGGAGAACCGCGAGCGCCAGGAGGCGATGATTCGAGAGCAGCTCTCCAAGCGCAGCGGGCACTATTCCTTCCGGCTGGGACGTCTGGACGTCCAGACTGCCGGAGGCTCCCTCCCGCTGCTAAGCGCTTCGCTGCTCAACAGCATACGCAGGCTCGTCGCTTCGGACCTGGACGCCATACCGTGCAACAGGATACCGATGGCATCCGGCCGAAAAGATCCTTCGGTAAAAGTCGGAGCCAAGGAGCTTTCCTACAAATACAACGTCTCCAATTCAGCGGCAAGGGAGCTCTATGCCTCCCGCGGGGCGGAACGCATCGATCCCGCCTATGAACTGGCGCACCCGAAGGATGCTGAGCTGATGCGTACCCGTTACTGCATCCGCTACGAACTCGGGATGTGCCCCGTACACCAGGGCGCAAAAGAGAGCCGCCCGCTGTTCCTTTTGAACAACGGACGGCGTCTGGCACTGCATTTCGACTGCGCGAAATGCGAGATGACCGTCACAGAAGACGCATAAGCGTCAATCCACGTCGAATATCTTACGGAAATGGTTCTCTTCCGTGAAGGGCAACCATCCCGAATCTTCACCGGGATCTCCGGTCTTGCAGAAGTTGGTCCACGCTGACAGCATCTTGTCGCTGAGCCTCCTGTCGGCATCAGTAAATGGACGCCAGCAACGGTCCAGCGTACCAAAGACATACCAAAGCTCGGCGGAATGGAAGGCGCCCGCATCATCGCCGGGCAGCCTGCGGGTGAACATATAGTCGTACACGGGCTTGCCTTCATAGTAGTTTCTGGAAGCGCAGAACTGTGCTATATCATTGGCGCGCTGCATGCCGTCGCCCACGGTGGAACCTATCATATAAGGAATGTCGGGGATGTGGTTCTGGGAAGCGGCCGTCGTGAAAGACTCTCCGTTCATATGCATGTCTGCCATAGGACCAATCGGGATGCTGTTGCCTTGAGCGGTATAATCGGCATATTTCTGCATGATTTCCTGCGGGGAGGCCGCGCGCATCTGCTCGAGAGTGGTATAACCTGCGAAATCGCAGAATGCCTTGCCGGCATCCCATGCCTGCTCATAATAAGGTTCGCGTCCCTGAAGTTCGGGATTGATGCCGCCGCCGCTCTGCATAATGGCTTTCGCTATCATTCCCTTGGTCAATGGAGTGGAGAGCAAGACCTGGACGCTGCGGGCTCCGGCACTCTGTCCGAAGACGGTAATATTGTCGGGGTCACCGCCGAATTCGGAGATGTTCAGCTTCACCCACGCAAGGGCTGCAAGCTGGTCATAAAACGCATAGTTGCCCGAGCGGCCCTCCGCATCCTCTTCCTCGGAGAGAAGCTTGTGCCCCAGGAAACCGAATACACCCTCGCGGTAATTGAAGGTCACCAGGATGACGCCGCGGGAAGCCCAGGCGTCACCGTCGAAAGTGATTTCATTGCTAAAGCCGTGCGTGAAAGCGCCTCCGTGGATCCAGACGGCAACCGGGAGCTTTTGAGAAGCGTCGCCGAGCGACTTGGTCGGCGCCCAGACATTGAGATAAAGGCAATCCTCGCTCATCTCGGGCATACCGGAGGAATAGAACTCCTTACCGTACAGGTCCATCGTACTGAGATCTTCCTGCCAGGGGATGCAACCGAAAGTGTCCGCGACCTTCACCCCCTTCCAGGGGACGACCGGCTGCGGCTCGCGCCAGCGCAGGTCCCCGACGGGCGGAGCGGCATAAGGAATGCCCTTGAACACGGTAACGCCCTTGGCTGCGGATGGAACACCCTTAAGAGCGCCCCCTTCGACATTGAGGACAGGCTCCTTGGTGCAAGAAAAGACGGTAACGGACAACGATACCGCCAGCAATAGTTTGACGAAAGTTTTCATCCTTGTTTTCATTAGCGCTGCAAAGATACTGAAATTTGAATACTCTTGACCTAAGATTTACACTCATTATCGGAGGATTTCGCTAAATTTGGGCTACTATAACACGAAACTACTATAACTTATACCTGATGATTATGCGTAAACCCTCAATGAAAAGCATCCTGACCCTCGTGGCCGCGGTGCTTATGTCCCTGTCTGCCTTCGGGCAGCAGCGGACCACGTTCTGCAACCCGCTCGACCTCTTCGCCGGCCACGAAAGGGCCGGACGCGGCGGCGAGCCGGTCGTACTGCTGTACCAGGACGATTACTATCTCTTCGTCACCGGACGCAGGGGATACTGGTACTCCCCCGATTTCCAGAACTGGAACTACGTCGACGCTCCCAATTTCCCCGGAGGCGTCGTGTCGGTAGTCGATATCGACGGCACCCTCTTCGCCTGCTCGATGAACAACAAGCGCATCTGCCGCTGCGACGACCCCAAGGCCGGTGTATGGACCGTCCTCGAGCAGCAGTTCGACAGCGACCGCTACGGCGATGCCAACATGTTCTACGACAACGGCCACCTCTACATGTACTACGGCTGGTCCCAGCTGATGGCTTTCAAGGTGGTAGAGCTGGACAAGAAGACATTCAAGGAGATATCCGAACCCAAGGTCCTCTTCTTCAGCGACTATAAGAAGCACGGCTTCGAGACCCGCAGGCACGACGACGTCATCTATTCGATCTTCGGCGGACGCCGTGACTACTTCGAGGAGGAATATCCCTGGATCGAAGGTCCCTGGATGACCAAGCACAACGGTAAGTATTACCTGCAGTATGCCGCCATCGGACTCGAGTTCCTGTCCTATTCACACGGAGTCTATGTATCCGACAGTCCCATGGGTCCCTTCGAGTATTCACAGCACAACCCCCTGACCTTCAAGACCACCGGCTTCGCAGTCGGCGCAGGCCACGGAAGCACTTTCCACGATAAGAAAGGACATCTCTGGACCATCTGCATGATTCCGGCCAGCTACGGTGGAGGCGGACGCGGCTCCGAGCTCGCCATCTATCCTACCGACGTCGATGCTGACGGCGTGATGTACTCCAACGTCTCGTTCGGCGACTATCCTCAGTATTACCCCGCCGACCGCAAGGACGGCGTGGACAACTACACCGGATGGAGGCTCCTTTCCCACAAGAAGAAAGTCACCGTATCCTCCACCTTCGAGGACAACAAGCCCGAGTATGGCGTAGACGAGAAGTTCATGACCAACTGGGTGGCTGAGACCGGAGATCCCGGCGAGTTCTTCCAGGTCGATCTCGGAAAGGTCTCCGACATCTACGCCATCCAGTGCAACTTCGACCATATCGGCGGACAGGCCGTGGCGCAACCCCGCGGAGCCGCCGCCGGCCAACAGCTGCCCGAGCACTACCAGTGCTTCATAATCGAGACTTCCATCGACGGCGTCAACTGGACCAAGGTCCTCGACAAGAGCGACAACAAATACGACCTGCACCACGACTACAACGAGTTCAAGACTCCCGTCCAGGGACGTTTCGTCCGCGTCACCAACGTCGCGCAGTGCCATGACGGCGCGAAATTCTGCATGAAGGACCTCCGCATCTTCGGCAATCCTTATTCCGCAGGGTCCGTCAAGGCCGGAGACGTCAAGGTCGTCCGCAACCCTGAGGACCGCCGCGAGGCCTCGCTCCTCTGGGAGCCGGTCCCGGGAGCCGACGGATACATCGTCCGCTACGGCATCGAGCCCGACAAGCTGTACAACAGCTATATCGTCTATGACGGCAACTACATCAACATCCACAGCCTCAACACCGAGTCCGAGTACTTCTTCGAAGTCGAGTCCTTCGACTCCGGCCTCGACTATTACCGCGAGGTCAGCGAGCAGGTGAACGGCACCGGCGGCGAGATCGAGCTCAACAGCGGCCGCGGCAGCTTCGCATACAGCGCCGGCAACCAGACCCAACGCTTCATGGTCAAGGAAGGCGTGGACGAGTATGTCTTCGAGAACATCACTCCCGGACACTGGACGCTCAACCACACCTTCGGCCCCGTCCTCTGGGCGGCCGAACTTACCGAAGCCGACCTGATCGGCGAAGGTGAGCCCGGCATCACCGCCAAGCTCACCGAGATGGGAGTCGGCACCCAGGTCACCGGCGAGATGGTCCTCAAGGTCGTGCGCGGCAAGGAAGCCGGCAAGATCATCGTCAACATCCTCCACAACAACCGCGGCGGCTGGCCCATGATGGGCATGGGCGGCGGTGGCGGCCGCGGCGGAGCCCAGGTCTCCTCGCCCGTCGTCAACCCTGACAACACCGTCACCTTCAACTACCGCAATCCTTCGGCAAAGAAAGTCCAGGTCAATGCGCAGTTCGCAAGCGGCCCCCAGGACATGGTCAAGGATGAGAACGGCGTATGGTCCGTCACCCTCGGTCCCGTCGCCCCCGACATGTATCCTTACAGTTTCGTGGTGGACGGCGTACAGATAATGGACCCTCTCAACGCCGACTGGTTCCCCAATGAAACCTTCAAGAACAGCATAGTGGACGTCCGCGGACAGGGCGAGCCCCTGATCCACGCGCTCAAGAACGTCCCCCACGGCGCCGTCGATTATGTCAACTACTGGTCCGAGACCCTTGGCACCTACGGCAATGCCATCGTTTACACTCCTCCGACCTACTACAAGAACAAGAATAAGAAGTATCCCGTGTTCTACCTCATCAGCGGCACCACCGATACCGAGGAAGTGTACTACAAGGTCGGAAGGATGAATCTCATCCTCGACAACCTCCTCGCCGAAGGAGCTGCAAAGGAGATGATCATAGTCCTCCCCTACGGCAATCCTTCCAAGTACTTCCCGGCCGGAAAGGCTCCGCGCGTCGGAGACATGTTCACGAAAGACCTCGTCAACGACCTGATGCCGTATGTCGAGAAGAACTACCGCACCATCAACGACCGCGACCACAGGGCCATCGGCGGATTCTCCCGCGGAGGCAACCAGGGCCTTGCGGCCGGTCTGACCAACCTCGACAAGTTCTCCTGGCTGTGCTCCTACAGTTCGTTCACCAGCACCACCCTGCCGAACGTGTATGACGATCCCCAGCTCAACGACAAGATCCACCTCTTCTGGCTCGGAGTCGGCACCGACGACTTCCTTTACGGCAACGCCAAGGAGTACATGGACTTCCTCGACAGCAAGGGCATCAAGAACGTCAAGGAGTTCACCACCGACAAGTTCGGTCACACTTGGATGAACGCCAAGTACTTCCTCGACAAATCAATGAGACTTCTTTTCCAGGACTAAAACGACGCATCCATCATGAAAGCATACAGATTCCTTATCGCAGCTCTGCTGCTCATCATCCCGCTTTTCGCAAAGGCCCAGCCCGCAGCTGGCGAAGGACAGCGCCTCACCCCCCAGGTAATGGCCCGGATGTTCCCCGCCGGAGTAGTGTCTCCGGAGTACAATGACGACGGCAGCGTAACATTCCGCTACCAGTCCGCCGAGGCCAAGGAGGTCAAGCTCGACTGTCAGATGCTGTCCCAGGCCGCCCCTATGTACAAGGGCGCCGACGGCGTATGGACCATCACGGTCACCCCGGGCAAGCCCGACATCTACCCGTACTGCTTCCTCGTGGACGGCAAGCAGGTCGCAGACCCCAACAATATGTTCATCTTCCCCAACGAGGGCTTCAAGAACTCGCTGGCGGACGTACGCGGCCCCGTCCCGTCCGTACAGGACATCCAGGACGTTCCGCACGGCAAGGTCAGCTACCGCTACTACCACTCCACTACCTGCGGCATCGACCGCGTGATGTGCGTGTACACCCCGGCCGGATACGATCCGGCGGGAAAGGAGAAACTTCCTGTGCTCTACCTCATCCACGGAATGACCGACACCTACGAAACATGGTTCAAGGTTGGCCATATGAACAACATCCTCGACAACCTCATCGCCCAGGGCAAGGCCAAGAGGATGATCGTGGTGATGCCTTATGCCAACCCCTATCCCGAGATGATGCTCCAGGGCAAGGCGGACCACTACGATTCCATGGGTACCGACATCGTGACCAACGAAATCATGAAGGACGTCAAGCCCTTCATCGAGGCCAACTACAAGGTCAAGACCTCGGCTGCAGACCGCGCCGTAGCGGGCTTCTCGCTCGGCGGCCGCCAGGCGCTCGCCTGCGGCCTCGGCAACCCCAAGTCCTTCCAGTATGTCTGCGCCATGGCCCCCGCCATCTTCGGTGAGGAGTACAAGACCAACTTTACCAACGGCACATACGCTCCCCTCGCGGACGTCAAGAAGAACGTCAAGTTCCTCTGGATCGGTACCGGTACATCCGACTTCCTCATCGCCGCTTCCCGCGGCCTTGACGGCTACCTGACGGAGCAGGGCGTGAAGCATACCTTCTACACTCCCGACGGAGGACACACCTGGATGAACTGCCGCGATTATCTCACGCAGATAGCCCAGAAGCTCTTCAAGTAGGCGACACCAATGAAAAGGATATACATACTTATGGCAGCAGCCGCACTCTTGTGCGGCTGCACCGCTAAACCGGAGGCCGTCCTGAAGGTCGATCTCCAGGACAGGCCGGTGGATGTGCCGCAGGACCTCTGGGGCATCTTCTTCGAGGAAATCAACCACGCCGGAGACGGCGGCATCTGGCCGGAGATGATCTACAATATGGGATTCGAAGAGAAGGACATCCCCGCGGACTGCACGCTGGACGGGGACGACGTCGTAGGGCCGCGCAAGCCCAACTACGCATACGGAACGGTCAGGGACTACAGGTTCCACCATTTCGATCCCAATGACCAGTCGATCGGATGGACCATCGAGGGCCAGAACGCCGCGATAAAGGTCGTCACCACCAAGCCGCTCAGCGAAGCCAATCCGCACTCGCTCGAGATCACCGTGCCCTACTGGGGAGCCAAGCTGACCAACGAAGGTTGGAACGGCATTCCGCTGAAGGAAGGCGAAGAGTACAACTTCTCGTTCTTCCTCCGTGCAGACCCCTCATTCACCAGCAGCTTCACGGCGGCGCTCGTAGGATCCGACGGCAAATCCCTCTACGAGGAGACTTTCAGCCCCTCATTCCATGGAGACTGGGTGAAATACGACGCCAAGTTCACCTCGAAAGCCACCGACAGCAAGGTCAAGCTCGTCTTCAACTTCGAATCCACCGGAAAGGTCTGGCTCGACTATGTATCCCTTCTTCCTGCAAAGACCTTCAAGGGACACGGACTCAGGGAGGACATCGCCCAGACCCTCGCCGACCTGAAGCCGTCCTTCATCAGATGGCCCGGAGGCTGCATCGTGGAAGGCATGAGCATGGAGAACCGCATCAAGTGGAAGGAGACCATCGGAGACCGCCTGGACCGTCCCGGACAGTTCGACCTCTGGGGTTATCACAATTCCTGCTCGTTCGGCTACCACGACTTCCTGCAGTTCTGCGAGGATATCGGAGCTTCCGCCATGTATGTGGTCAATATCGGACTGTCGTGCATGGTCAGGAACGGTGACTATTACGAGATGAACGAGCTGGGCGGCATCATCCAGGACATCCTGGACGCCATCGAGTACGCCATCGGCGACACCTCCACCAAGTGGGGCGCCGAGCGCGCGAAGAACGGCCATCCCGACCCCTTCCCTCTCAAGTACATCGAGCTTGGCAACGAGAACGTGGGCGAGCGTTACATAGAGCGCTACAACTACGTCTATCCCATCGTCAAGGCCGCATATCCCGACATCATCTTCATCAGCAACCACGGCACTCCGGGCACCCTTCCGGAGACTTATACCGCACCCACGGAGATGATCGACGCCCACTATTACGTCAATCCTGAGACCTTCTACAATACCGTACATCTGTTCGACAACCTGCCGCGCAACATGTACAAGGTCTATATCGGTGAATACGCCGTCAATGCCGGAGTCGGTTCCGGCAACCTCGACGGCGCCCTAGCAGAGGCGGCATTCATGACCGGCATCGAGAAGAACTCCGACCTGGTGTCCATCGCATCGTATGCACCTCTGCTCGAGAATACCGATTTCGCCCAGTGGCCCACCAATCTCATCCGCTTCAAGAACGACCAAGTCTTCGGACGCTCGTCCTACTTCGTACAGAAAATGTTCAGCGAGAACAGGCCCGACTTCATCGCCGCTTCAGAGCTGACGCTTCCGGAGCCCGACCGTACCGTAGCCGGCAAGATCGGCTTTGCCTCCACCGTCTCCGCACCCGACGCTTCCATCCAGGTCAAGGGATACACGGTCTCCGGAAAGGCTCCCGAATGGGATGCCACCGGATCCTGGGCAGTCAGTGCCGACGGCTTCCGCGAGGGGGAACGCAAGGACCTCTCCGGTCTCCGTGAGCCCGGGCTCTATATCCCGGGAACCTTGAAGAACGCCCCCGCCCAGCTCAGCTCCGGCGGATGGCTAAGCTCCAAGGACAGCTACGGCAACTGCGACATCAAGGCAAGCGTTCTCTGGGAGAAGGTCTTCAGCGGATGCGAGTTCAGGGTTGCCGTCAAGGATGACGCCAACTACATCTCAGTGGGTATCAACGCCCCCAGAAGGCCGCGCGGGGCAGCCGCCCCGGCCGGTCCGCAGAGGTATTCCGTCACCGTCAACAATATGGTGAACGGCTGCAGGCTCGCGCTCGGTACGCTCACGACCGACCTGGCGTTCGACGAGGATGTATGGCACGACGTTGCCGTCGGCGTCAAGGACGGGCAGATCTCCTGCACGATTGACGGAAAGGAGATAGGCAACGTAACCTACACCCCTCTCGAGAGAAGGTTCGCGGTGACCGGATATGACAACGAGACCGGCGAAGTTATCGTCAAGGTAGTGAACTCCGAAGCTGCACCCATGACTACCCGCATCCACCTCGCGGGAGCCAAAGGCATTTCGAAGACAGGAAAGGCTGTCATCCTCTCCTCCGGAAGCCTCAAGGACGACAACAGCTTCGAGGAGCCCGGCAAGGTCTCCCCTGTCGAAGCCGAGGTCAAGGGAGTCTCCGACAGCTTCACCTACACCTTCCAGCCCTATTCTCTCACCATTCTCAGAATCAAAGCCAGCCTCTGATCCTTTCCGGCGCGGAAGGTCTGCTTTTAAGCGCGAGACCTTCCGCACAGAAACGGGCTCTCACGACAGTGGGAGGCATAATGAAAGCGGAAGGTCTGCAGCATTTTTGCAGACCTTCCGCATTTTTGCTCCTAGGAAGCAATTACTATTTCGTTCCGAAGATTCGGTCGCCGGCGTCACCGAGACCGGGGACGATGTAGGCATTCTCATTGAGATGGTCATCGACCGCGGCGAGGTAGATGTCCACGTCGGGATGGGCCATCCTGACTCTCTCGATGCCCTCGGGGGCGCCGACCAGGCACATCAGACGGATGTTGGTGCAGCCGCGCTCCTTGAGCATGCTCAAGGCGTCGCAGGCACTGCCGCCAGTCGCGAGCATAGGGTCGGTGACGATGACGAGACGATCCTGGATGTCCTCGGGGAGTTTGCAGTAATAGACCACGGGCTCGTGGGTTTCTTCGTTACGATACAGGCCGATATGACCGACCTTGGCGACGGGCACCAGCTCATGCAAGCCCTCTACCATACCCATACCGGCGCGCAGGATCGGGACGATCGCGAGCTTGCGTCCCGAGACGATCCGGCCTTTCATCGGACAGATAGGAGTCTCGATATCCACTTCCTCAAGGGGGATGTCACGGGTGACTTCGTAGCCCATAAGGAGGGAGATCTCTTTGAGAAGTTCACGGAAATCCTTGGATCCGGTTTCCTTGTCCCGCATAATGGTCAGCTTGTGCTGCACCATCGGGTGGTTGATGACGTGCAATTGGCTCATATAGGAAAGTGTTTAGTGTTCTGAAGAACAAATATAGCCATTCGCGGCCGATAAACAAAGCCTTATTCCGCCGGTTTGACGTAGCGGTCGCCTGTCTGGGCCTTGACGGCATCGACGAAGGCGGGGGCATAGGCCGGTGACGACCGGCGGCCGGCTACTACCACTCCGTTCTCGCTGGGCTGCATGATCTGGTCGTTGTGTTTGACGATGAGAAGCTTCGCAAGCTTGTCCCAGCGCTTCATCATCATATCGGTGTAGCCGAGGGTCTTGCGGGTAAGGTACTCGGTCCGCTCGGCGGCAGTGAGCTTGGGAGCCTCAGCCTCGACGGTCTTCTGGTCCTCGGCATAGAAGTCCTCGAGCTCGGACTGCGCCTCGCGCAGGTCCCCTATCATTGCGCTGTAGCGCGGATAGACCATATTGGCCACGAAGTTGTTCATCCAGAAGGCGCTTTCGGTGCTGAACTCACGGATGTCGTTGTTCTCGCGACGGAACGGGTCCGGGATGCGGTCGATGCCGCAGTACACTGGCACGTACGCCACCATCGAGGCATCGTCCATATTGAAGTAGGTCACGCCGCCGACGGCGTCGGGCAGCCAGTCACGCATCTGGCAGACCATGGTCATTCCGCTCTGCTGGCAGCCGATGGGGCGCTCGCGGAACATGTCGGTTCCGTCACTGCTCTTGTAGTTGACGGGCTGGTTGCGGTACGGGGAAGCCCAGGGACCGGCGCTGACATCGGCGGTCATATCCAGGGCGGTACCCTCGTAGTGGTCGCGCATGTCATTCATCAAGTCGCGGACCGAGAGGGGCTTGTCGGGCTTGATCCATAAAGGAAGGTGGTCGATGACATCGGTCCGGCCATTGATGAAGGGAAGGTACGAATCGATTTCGGCGGTGTCATAATGGTGGCGGAAGAAACTCCAGACCCGGGCCTCGCAGTAGCGGATGGCGCTGAAATCCAGCGGACCGTAGGCTTCGCGGAAACTGAAATCCGCGTCGGGGCCGTCATAGTAACCCATCTCACGGGCGAAGGAAATGACGTCGGCAGAGTACATGCACTCGCCCTCGACCACGCAGAAACCGAGCTTCTTGTCGGCTTTCTTAGCTTGCGGGAACTGACGGATGCGGCTGGAGTTGGCATAGGCGCAGATGCAGTCGTCGGGGACGCGGAGCGCCACCCAGACTGCTCCCGTACGCCCGGGGCCCTTGCCGATGATCTCCATTATCCAGGCCTCGTCCTTGTCGGCCACCACGAAGTTCTCGCCTGTGGAGCTGTAGCCATACTCCTGCACAAGCTGGTCGATCACGGCGATGGCCTCGCGCGCATTGGTGCTGCGCTGCAGCGCGATGCCCATCAGGGTGAAATAGTCCAGCAGGCCTTCAGGGTTGCGAAGCTCCTCTCGTCCGTCCCAAGTCGTCTCCACAATGGTCACCTGGTTCTCGTTCATCAGGCCGACGACACCGTAGGTGTATGCTGCCTGGGCTATATATTTGCCGTTGCCGGTCGGGCCGAAGCCCCTTACCGGGATCATCTCCCCAGCTGCATGGCGTCCGGGTGCCGAATATGTCAAAGGAGAAGCGAAACCGAAACCGTCACAATTATAGGTGCACATGACGCTTCCGTCCACGGAAGCTTTCTTGCCAACTATAAGGTTGGTGCAGGCGAACGATGCCACGGTCAGGAAGAAGAGGGCCGCGGAGAGGAAGTATTTTTTCATTGTCGAATGGATTTGTTTTCGTAAATATACTCAAAAAGATTGTATATTTGCTATTCGGAATCAACAAGATAAATGATGAACAAGCACATATTTCCCATCATTGCGGTGGTCCTCGCGACCGCCTGCGCCGTTTCCTGCGGGAACCGGCAGAAGAAAGCCGAGGCGGAGCCCGTCGTCGAGGAGACCCAGGACATGTCCAAGTACATGCCCGACCTCAAGGCCGGCGAAGCCGCTCCGGCCCTGGAGATGAACACCCCGGAAGGGGTGACTCTCAGCCTGGCCGACTTCGCCGGCCAGTGGGTGGTGCTGGACTTCTGGGCCAGCTGGTGCCCCGACTGCCGCGAGGAGTTCCCCGCAGTCAAGGAACTCTACAATGAGTTCTCGCCCAAGGGCGTCAAGATCCTCGGCGTGTCTTTCGACCACGAGGCGGACGCTTGGAACAAATGTCTGGAAGAACAGGGCTTCGAGTGGCCCCAGGTCTCCAATCTCATCAAGTGGAAGGAGAATCCCATATCCGAGGCCTTCGGCATCCACTGGATTCCTACCATGGTCCTGGTCGGTCCCGATGGTAACATCGCCGGCGCAGCCCTCACCGCCAAGGACATGAAAGCGTTACTCTCTTCGAAACTTTAGTCTCAAATTCTTGAATACGATATGAAAAGGATCATTTGCATTCTACTCTTGGCGGCGGGCTGCGTATCCCTCGGAGCGCAGACTAAGGCCGACTCCCTCGTGAGGGAGAGCAAAGCCGCCGTACAGCAGGCTCAGCGCGACAGCAGGCAGCAAGCCCGCGACTCCCGCAGGGACATCAACAGGAGCCAGGACCAGATCAAGCAGGCCAAGCTCGACATCGACAATGCCAAGGAGGACATCAAGACCATGAAGTCCTCGATCAAGCAGCAGAAGGAAGCCATCAAGCTCAAGAAGAAAGCCTATTCCGCACAAAAGAAAGCCTTCAAGTCCGACGGCAGGCTCTCCAGGGACAACAGAGCCGCCCTTGATGCCATGGATAACGAAATCTCCAGGATGGAGACCAACCTCGCCGAGTCGGAGAGGCATCTCAAGAACCTCTCCGAGTCCATAAAGGACAACAAGAATACCATCAAGGAGGAAAACGCATCCATCAAGGAAAGCAAGCAGGCGGCCAGCGCCGCCAAGCAGAACCTGAAGGCGACCAAGAAGGACCTCAAGAGCAACAAGGCTGCACAGAAGGCCGAGTCCGCAGCCCAGCGCATGGACTAAGGCCCCGCCATACAAAAGAGAGGCTGACCTCGATATTCGGGGTCAGCCTCTCTTTTCTTTTATCCATTATCATTTTTTGACCACGTGGTCGAGCCAGGTGCTGAGGGCGCTGGTCCACTCGTTCTTGAACAGCTGAGTGTCGTTCCAGCCGTATCCGTGGCCGCCGGTAGGCAGGATGAACATCGTGGCGCTGACCTTGTTGGCCAGGAGAGCCTCATAGTAGCGCAGGCTGTTCGCCGGAGGTACGAGGAAATCGTCGGAAGCAAGAGTGATGAATGCCGGAGGAGTGTCCGGAGTCACGTGTTTCTCGTTGGAGTAGAGATCGATCAGTTCCTGAGAAGGATTCTCACCGAGGAGGCCGTCGAGCGAACCCTTGTGGGTGAAGGACGGATCCATCGTGATGACGGGATAGATCAGGATCTGGAAGTCCGGGCGGGTGACGGCATCCTTGTAATGGGTGGCGATCGTCGAAGCCACATGACCGCCGGCCGAAGTGCCGATGACACCTACGGAGGTGATGCCGAGGTCGGTGCGGCCGCGCATTATGCGGATGGCCTCCTCGACGTCGCTGAGCGGAACGTCATGATGTCCGCGGGGCATACGGTACAGAAGCACGCAGTAAGTGATGCCGCGGGCGTTGAACCAGTCCTTGAAGTTGCGGGCCTCGTGCGAGAGGGAAAGCATGGCATAGCCGCCGCCGGGACACATGATGATGCACTGTCCGTTGGGATTGCGGGCGGGATAGACCTCCATGATGGCTTCGGTATAATTGTTGGCGACGGACCTTCTGGGGTCCTGATTGGCGGGAGCCTTGTATTCGAAAGCATTGGGGGCGCCGTTGGGCCAGATCTTTACAGTGTCGACCCGCGGGCCGAAGAAACCGGCGAAGGCGGGGCGGCCGCCGCCAGGCTGCGCCGTGGCGCTCAAGGCCGCCAGCGCAAGGATGATGGTGAGGAGATAGCGTTTCATATTCCTATTTGAAAATCAGTTGAGCGAAATTGAAGAGGCCGTATTTCCAAACGACGAAATTGTGCTCGCCGTCGGGATATTCGATGAGGGTACAGGGAACGCCCTTCTCGTCGCAGAAAGCCTTGAGGCGGGAGCTGTTGTACATCAGACCGTCCTTGCTTCCGCAGACCATCCACAGGAGCTTGTTCTCAGCCTTGGTCTTCTCGACATCGGGGATGAGGACCTCGGGGGTGTTGGTATTGGGTGCGGAGGAGAATCCGCCCACATAGGCGAAAACGTCCATATGGCCGAGGCCGAAGTTCAGGGACTGGCCGCCGCCCATCGACAGGCCGGCGATGGCGCGGTGCATCTTGTCAGTGTAGACATTGTATTTGCCCTCGATGAAGGGGATGAGGTCGCCGAGCAGGTCATGCTCGAAGGCGGCGAAAGCCGGAGCCGTAGCATAGACATTGCCTTCGGCCCTGTCGTTCTCCTGCGCACGGCCGTTGGGCATCACGATGATCATTTCCGCGGCCTTGCCGTCGGCGTAAAGATTGTCCATGATGATGTTGGGCACGCCCTGAAGCCACTCGCGCTCGTCACCGCCGATACCGTGAAGGAGATAGAGGACGGGGTACTTCTTCGAAGCGTCATACTTAGGCGGAAGATAGACCGTCGCCTTGCGAACGGTGCCGACGAACTCGGACTTGTACTCGACAGTCTCGAGGGTACCGCGGTCGATGCCCGGGCGCTCCGCATCGAATCCGGCGGGAGCTTCCACGTAGGGATTGAACGTCACGTTGATCTGGGGCATCTGTCCGAAGCCGCCCATTCCGGGCTGGGCATCAGCCGCGAAGGCTGCAAGAGCCAGGGCGGCGAGAGAAATGAGAATCTTTTTCATGATGGTTATTTGCTGTTATAGTATCATTCAAACTCTAATTAGACAGTTTTCAGCATATAAAGTTAAATAATACACTGGAATTATAACTGTCTTTTATGCCTTTTTTGCTACCTTTGGGGGCAATTGTACTGACCACTTTTTATGAGCACTGACGGGGGCATGAAGTATACAGCATTTATCAGCCATTCCAACAAGGACGCTAAGGCTCTCCATACCGTAAGAGAATATCTGGAATCGTGCGGATACGCATGTTTTGCATCCGAGCGCGACCTCCGTCACAATGCCGCCTGGCAATCCCAGCTTGTAGAGGCGATGGACTCGAGCGACATGCTCATCTATCTCCACTCCAAAAACGCCAACGACTCGGCTGAAGTCGGAAGGGAGATCAACTATTTCGCGGACAAGTGCCACCGTCCCATCCTCGTTTACCGTCTCGACGATGTCGCCTACAACCGTGACAGGGCATATTACCTTCAAAGCATCAATTACATAGATTCGCTGCTCAAACCCGAAGACGGGCTGGAGCAGCTGTCAGCCAACGTCCGGCACACCCTGGAAGGAATGCCGGCTGAAGGACTTTCGAACAATCCGGGCAAAGCCCGCATCCTTCTCAAGCGGGCCGCCATTCCGCTGATTGCCGCAGCTGTCCTGCTGCTCGCTTTTCTGGGGTTCCACGCATCCGAGAAGGGCAAGTCCGCGCGCCTGCAGGAGCAAGGCGCGTCCCTTCTGTCTCACGTGGACGGATGGCTGGCTCAGGAAGACTCCCTTGAATTCATCATTCCGGCCATCAGCAAAGCTGAAGACATGTATTCAAGAAGCGCCGGCATGCTGACCGTCAAGGCGCCGGAAATACCAGACTTCTCCGCCATCCGTGAACGGGTGTCCCGTTCCATGTCGGACATCCGCGAACGCAGGATCAATACCGTCAAAGCCCTTTACGAACCCCTGAAATATGCATCGAAGGAGAATGTCTCCGCATCCGCCGGCGCCATCTCGACAAACATACGGAAGATCCACCAACTCGACTCCCTGCTCGGCCTGTCTGCCGACAAGGACATTGAAGCGATAGAGAATAGTATATAACATAGCACCGACAACATGAAAAAAGGATTACTGACCCTGTTGGTCCTGCTGGTTGCAGGAGTGACGGGCATGGCACAGACCGCCGGAGAGAAAGAGTCTTTCGAGACTATGAAAAACGCGGCCAACCTGTACCTTCTCAACGGCGACTTCGCCGCAGCCAAAGCACAGTATGATGGAATATTCAAACTGTACAGGCAGTACGAGGACTTCACGAAAGAGATCCGTCCCGACTATGAAAAATGCCTCCGCGAGCTTGACAAGCTGGCGGCAGCCAAGAAAGAAAGCGAGCGACTGGTATTCTCGGAGCCGTTCGTAAACTTCGCTTATACGTCGGAGGCCCACAGCGTGACCGTACTTGCCGGCAAAGGCGGTACCGGAAAATGGGAGATCGAGAGCAGCCCGGATTGGTGCAAGCTGACGCGTGCCGACAACAATCTCGCCATCGTCGCAGAAGCCAATCCCGATCCGTCCTTCCGCAATGGCGAAATCCTTATCAAGATGAACGTCGGAGGCAAGACCGTCACCCGCGGGCTCCCTGTCCTCCAGATCGCCCGTCCCCTCCAGGAGCGCAGCATCCGCATCATTACCAATCCGGAGGGTTCGCAGGTCACCATCGGCAGCGACCCGACACCACGCATCACACCGGTCACGATCACATTGAAAGAAGGCGAGATTCCCATCCATATCCTCAGGAACGACTATTTCGCCATCGACACTTTCATCAGCGTCAGCGCCGACGACGACCCGAAGGTGACGAAGGAATACCACTTCGATCTCACTCCGCGCTTCGCCCTGGCCAAGCTGACGATCAATGCTGCAACGGGCAACCTCGACAACAAGAACCCGAAACTGTTCATAGGCGGAAAGCAGATCAATCTCGACGGCTACTATGGCCGTGGCGGAGTCCGCACCTTCAATACCGCCGGCACCTTCATCACCCACCTCGAACTGTATCAGGACAACGAGCGCAACTTCGTCATTCCCCTCGAGCCGGCGACCTATATGGTCACCGCCACGGCGGAGGACTTCGAGGATTACTCTTACTCCTTCACCGTCAGGGAAGGCGAGACTGTGCCTCTCGATGTCATCATGACTCCGAAGCGCGGCACAGTCCGCTTCTTCAACGGAAGGAATGCCGACGGAGCGGTCATTAAGGACGGTATGACCCCCATCGGTACCCTGACCGACCAGATCGAGATACAGATGACCGCCGACGACCATAAGATCTCCTTCGAGAAGAAGGATTTCATGTCGGAGGTTCCCACCTATACCATCCACGTCAAGCCGGGAGAGACCCTGGACTTCGAAGTCAACATGAATCCCCTCTCCTACCTGAACATCAATTCGATGCCGGCGGGAGTCGAGGTCGTCATCAATGGAGTGGCCGACGGTATCCGCACCCCCGTGTACAACAAGGCTATTCCATTGGGCGAGAACACCATTACGCTCAAGCAGAAAGGCTATTATCCGGTTACCTTCGTCAGGCAGTCCGGAGTCATCGGAGGCATCGACACTCTCAACGTATCCCTGAAGCCCAGTCATCCTTTGAGGATTTCGTCGGATGCTTTCAGAAGCACTACCAATGCAGTATCCGGCTTCAACGTCTATCTCACATCTCTCGATGGAGAGCCCCGCGTCCACGAATATGACCACTTTACCGACGCCGTAGTCGAACTGCCTTACGGCAGATACAAGTACGAGTTCCGCCGCTTCAGCAACGGCCCCGAGCCCGGATTCAGCGGAGGAGTGCGCCTGCGCGGTGAAAGGAAAAGCAAGGACCTTGCATACAAGGGCGTTTTCAACTTCAACGAGAGGCATACCACTCTGAACCGTATGTCCTACTCCGAAGGCGGCTGCTTCGCGGCCATCTCCGGAGAGCTCGGTCTTTCCGACAACTTCATCAATGTCGGAGAGAACTCCTACAAGGAAATGGGAACCGTATCCCTGTTCAAATTCCCCGTTTTCCCGGGGTACTCTACTTCGATCGCGCGCGCGACCGCTTTCAAAACGGACCTCCCGGAGTCGGCCCTCAACGGAGTGCCACAGTACCTTTTCAGCGGAAGCATCTTTTTCCTGAACGGAGAATTCCGCATGGGCGGTGGAGTCCATCAGCATCTTGACGTCAACCTTCTCGCCTCCTATGCTTTCCTTCCCCAGATCCACAAACTTGGATGGAGTATGCTGGAGGGCATGAAGTTCCCTTACGTCAATATGACCGATATTTTCCTGGGACTCGAATTCAACACCAGATTCCCCGTCCTGAACGCCAGTTTCAGAGTCGGTTACAGGTCGATGAAGGGCAACACCAATATATTCGGAACCAAGCAGTACGATTCATATCCTTTCGACAACAGCGGAATCATGGCTTCGGTCGCATTCTCGCTTGGCGGAAAGGACAGCAAGGGCGCCAATATACTGAGAGTGTTCTATCTGTAAGGACATGACAAGCTTTATCGAACAGATGAGCGCCGAAACAGTCTCCTGCCTGGTCATCATCGCCGTACTGTTCTACTGTACGCTGACCCTGTCGTTGCTGAAGAGACGACCGGACAAGCTATGGATCCCGGCCCTGGTGATATTCCTCCTGGCCACCTTGCTGTACTGGCAGGTCTATGACTATGCCTCGGCCAAGGCGTGGTTCCCGAAGCTGGTCCTGGCGATGTTCACCGCAGCGGACCTGTTCCTCTTCAAGGTGATCTACACCTTCGGCAACATGACCCCATACTTCAACCTGCTTGACGGAGCGGTCATGGGAGGGGTGGCGAATCCGCAGGTACACCTCATCCTCCTGCAAGGTCTGTTCATCTGCGCTGTCTGGACGACATCGATACTGATCGTACATTTCCTGGCGGGGAGGCTGGTCAGCAGGATATGGCTGCTGACCCACTCCCGCAAGGCTTCGTCCGCAAGGACGCATATATTCCTCGGAATGGGCGGAAAAGCATTGGCACTCGCCAAGAGTCTCCCTGCCGGGGACAAGGTAATCTTCGTAGAAGAACCTTCCGGAGACGCCCTCCCGGGAAAGGTGTCCATTCTGAGTTTTTTCCGCGGCGTCAAGTCCGGGTCGGCTGCCGTCGAGCATTTCCGCAGGGAGATGCCGGATGCAGTCCTGCTCAAAGCCCGGAAATGCATTGGAAAATGCACCGAAGGCCCATTCTTCGAAGAACTCGGGCTTAGTAGGCTGGCGGCATGGGCAGCATCTGAAAGCAATTGCTTCTACCTTCTATCCGACAATTCCGGTGAAAATTTTGCGGCCTTACGCGGGATGCTGCCCGTAAAGGCCCAGGTTTTCTACCACGCCAAGAGAGTCGGAGCCGCATTGAAGATGGACCAGGCGTCTGACGCCAACATCCATATCGTCGACTCGTCATTCCTGGTAACCAACTCGCTGAAGAGTGATGAAAGCCTTTTCCCCGTCAAGTTCGTCGAGATCGGAAGAGACGCCGACGGCGAACCGGCCGGTTACGTCGTCAGCCCCTTCGATGCGATGGTCTGCGGATTCGGAGAGAGCGGCCAGGGAGCCCTTGCCTTCCTCTACGAATTCGGCGCCTTCGTGGACAAGGACGGGCAGGCAAATCCTTTCCATTGCGACGTACTTGACGAGGACATGGACAGACTGGCAGCCGGATATAAGGCATCGCACCCTGCTCTGGATGGCAATCGTGTCAGTTTCGTCCAGTGCAGCACAGAGTCCGAGTCGTTCCGCAACCTGCTCGACCTGCGCATCAGATCGCTCAATTATGTCTATATTTCACTTGGCGAAGACAGCAAGAGCATCAATCTGGCCATAGAGATCCTTGAAAAAGCATTCAAGTGCAGGGCGGACCTGGACAATTTCGTCATAGTCGTTAAAATGGACAAGCCGGACGAGTATCAAGACCTTATCTCCTTCTTCAATGACAGTTACGGCGAACGCGACATCATACGCACCATAGGTGAAGTGGACCGCACCTGGACCTGGGACAATGTGTCGAAAGAAACATATCTAAAGCACGCGCGTCGCTTTCAGGCATCATACTCCGCAAGCGTAGGCGACGGCATCTCCTGGGACAAGCGGGAGAAACAGATATGGCAGAAAACCGGTTCCGAACTCGCCCATAGGATGGAGCTCCGCCGAAAGACCGAGCAGGATTTCGCCAACTATTTCCATGTGAAAGTCAAGGCTGCACTATGCCCGGAGAGGCTCTGGAAGACTCCCGACGCAGCGTACGATATCCCCTTGCGTTTCGAGGGAAAGCATTACACCGGCAAGGATGCAAAGACGGAAGGCATACTGGAGAAACTGGCTGTCCTGGAACATCTCCGATGGACGGCATCGCACGAAATGGCCGGTTATTCCTACGGTAAGGAGAAGCGCGAAGACCTTATGACCCATCCGGACATACGCCCTTATTCGTCGCTGGACGAGGAGACAAAGCACTACGACTGGGTGGTAGTCCGCACTACCCTCAACATCCTCTCGGCACAGGAATAAACTATCCCACGATATATTTCCCGAACGGAAGCTTCCCGATCAGCCTGGATATCGCGAAGCTTAGGAAATATGTCAGCAGAGCCGTAAGGATGATGGCCAGAGGCGTGGGGAACAGCGGATCCAACACGGAAAAGACAGCCGGAAGCATAAGCATATGCATGAGGTACATTCCGTAGCTTGCCTCGGAAATTTTACGCACCAGTCCATAACCCTTCCCGGGGTTCTTGATAAGCATGAAAAGAAGGAAGATGCATGCGCTCATCAAGCCGGCGACGATAGTGTCATTCTGCCAATGCATTTCCAATTCCTGTGGAGTAGATACGATGAAACTCCTATGGTAGAACTGATACATCCCGAACATATAGCAAGCTGCAAGTATGGGCACGCAAACCATCAGGGTTTTGCGCGATGACCATTGCATCCGCGTACGTATATAATGCCCGAGGATAATGTATCCAACGAATCCGGACACATAGTAAAACAGCGGATAAGGGTTCCACCAGCATTCCCCGAACACTGGGCCGAAAACGTCCCTGAGCCAATAGAAAAACAGGGTGAAGGCCCAGAGGCCCAAGAAAAAACGTTCCTCCTTCTTTCCGACCTTTGCAAGCCACGGCGATATCACCGGCATGACAAGGTACAGTCCCAGCATCATATATACGAACCAGAGGTGCGACTCTCGAGGGATGAAATTGATGCCGGCCTGCTTGACATTTGCCCATGCTTCGGTCCAGGTGAATTCGCCCCAGACGGCGGGAAGGAAAGCATACAGGAAAAGGAATACAACGAACGGTATCCCTACCCTGGTAAACCGTTTCTTCAAGAAAACTCCGGTACCGGTCTTGATCGGAACAAGAAGATAGGCGGACGCCATAAGGAAAAGAGGAACGGCTACCGGCCTGACGAATCCCTGGATGAACATCACGCTCCATCGCGCCAGTTCTGAAGGGAAAGAGAATGAATAATCATCCGAATATACACACTCGCTTGCATGGACAAGCATCACCATCAAGCATGCAGCCGCCCGCAACCAGTCCAGAAAGACTATCCTTTGCTTTTGAGACATATACGTTTAGTTAATTCTTATACAAAAATATTGAATATCACGGTAAATGCCAGTGTTTTTCATTATATTTGTTATGCACTGACCCCATAAATCCAACGCTATGCTTTACACTTACCTGAAAACCGGCATCAGAGATCTATCTGAGAGGAAACGTACCATCGATCATTTGGTAGACCTGCGCGCCCAGCTCGACAAGGAGATTCCTGGGAAAACTGCTGAAAAAGCCCTGCTTCTGGCCACTTGGAACATCCGCCAGTTCACTGACAACAGGCAGAAAGAGAGCTATATGTACATCGCTGAGATTCTCAGCCGTTTCGATCTGATAGCCATCCAGGAAGTCAAGGACAAGATGAAAGGACTTGAAGAGGTGAAGAGCATCCTTGGAAAGAACTGGGCATACATCGCGACAGACGTCACAGAGGGAAAGAGCGGAAACGGCGAACGCATCGCCTTCCTCTACGACACCAATAAAGTCTCCTTCAAAGGCATAGCCGGGGAGATCGTTCTGCCGCCAGATGACGAATTGATACAGGGGATGCAGTTCGCACGCACACCTTTCTGTGCCACGTTCCAGGCGGGATGGTTCAAATTCTATCTGACCACCGTACATATCTTCTACGGGAAAGGAAAGGACGAAGACAACATCAGGAGACAGAAAGAGATCAAGGCGATAGGAACCTTCCTTGCAGACCGGGCGAAGAGGGAAGAAGCCAGTTACATAGTACTGGGCGACTTCAATATCCCGGGCGTCGGAGACGACTATATGAACGCTCTGGAGAGTACTGGCTTTACCATTCCCGAACCTATCAAGAAGCATCCCACGAATTTCGGAAAGGAAGTCAAGCATTATGACCAGATCGCATTCAAACTCAACCTCGAAGAAGGAATAAAGATCCTCGACGACGACGTGAAATCGGGAGCGTTCAATTTCGTCAAGTCCATCTATAAGGAGAGCGACTACGAAGAGTACATCGATGTGATGCCGCTCAACGACGACGGTGTGAGAAGGACCGGCGACGCAGCAAAGAAGTATTTCAAGCAGTATTACAGGATCAATGAAATCTCTGACCACAAACCCCTATGGATGGAGCTCAAGGTCGATTTCAGTTCCCAGTATATCGAGAAACAGAGAAAGAAAATCCTGGAGCAGGAAGCCCAGAAGGAGAAGAAATAACCGGTTCGATCACTCCCCGTCACCGGAAAGACCCTCTATGATGCCGTCAACAGCATTTCCAACGCGTTCGACGGCTTTCTTGGCCATCGCTTTGGCATAGCGGGCATCGAGCTTCGCGACCTCCTTGAGCTGTTCGTTCGTGAAATTGCAGTCTTTGGCGGACTCGTGGATCGCTTCGAACTTGGCCTTGGCAGAGTCCATGTTTTTGGCGTCGAAGCTGTCCTTTTCCACTGTCTTGCAAAGGGATTCCAGCTGCGAAATGACCCTGTCCTCCTTGGACAGGCAGGAAGTCAGCATGGAGAAAGAAACAAGGAGTGCGACGACTATAGCCAGCCTGGCAAAAAACTTTGTTTTCATAATCGGTAATCTTTAATCTGTTTTGACAAAGGTAAACAAATCAATCAAAGTATTCGTAAATTTGCCCGACGATTCATTCATTATTCAGAATATTTGGAATAATAAACAGTCGAATATGAAGAAACTATTGTTTGCCAGCGCTATGTTCCTGCTCATATCTTGTGCAGGAGTCAAATCCGATACGGAAGTGATTACCTCCTTCTATCAAGGAGTCCTAGGAGAAACCGAGATGACGGACGATCTGCTAAAACAGAGCTTGTCCCAGTCAGTCCTGGACGCTCTATGGGAGGCAGACTATCCTGAGACCTATTCCTTCTGGAAGTTCCGGACAGAATACCAGGACGGCCCTTCAAGTGAATCATCGCTTGAGAGCGTCAAGCCGTTGGAAGACGGCTGGTATCAGGTCGAGTATTCAGACATGGGCTTCCACGGCGTCACTGATGTCAAGATGGAAAACGGCAAGATCTCCGATTACAGGCCCTTCCGCATTCCCTTCGATTTCGCGAAAGGGTATTTCCTTCGCAACGATGTCCAGGGTGATGCCTGCCCGCAGAAGATCACCAGCCAGGAGGAACTGCTGCAGTATTTCGGTATGGCCACAGTGATGGGTGCTGAAGGAAAACCGACATCGATCGATTTCGACAAGTCTTTCGTCATCCCGATCATATATCCTGAGACAGACTTGGGAACATCAATCGTAGTGGACAGATTCTGGCGCTCCGCCCCCGAATCCTTGACTCTTTCGGTAAGCACCATCAGAGGAGTCGAGCACCGGAGTTTCACCATCCGGCCCGTCGAACTCCTGATTGTCGACAACTTCTACCGCGACTTCAACATAGATTATCACCAGGACTGACGCCACCCTGCGCAGAATAATACATAAAATAGACAAAAAAGGGCTTCTATGCCCTTGCAACAGCGAATTTGTCCGCTAAAACATCCATGTTTTAACGGGAATGCTTATATTTATGAGAAAATTCAGCATATGAAAAGAATACATCATCTGATTCTAGGCCTCTCAGCCCTGCTTCTGGTGGCAGCCTGCGGTCCCTCCCGCTACACAAGTTCCAGCTTCAACCTTGCCTCCGTCCCGGAGTATGCCTTCGTTCAGCCTTATTCATACATCATTCTTTATGGCGATGACGGGAAAGGGTACTACAATGAAGAGTCCTCCGCCACGGCTACGAGACTGATCTCAAACATCATCAATTCGGAACGTTTCCCCTTCTCCGACATGGTTTCCGCCGACTACGACGGTGAGAACGAGGACATCAAGAAATGGATGCAGACCTTCCCGGATGTGGATCCGGCCAAGGCGGACCGGCTCCGCGTTCCCAAATCCCTGAAAGGATTGCTGAACAAAAGCGGTGACCGCTACGGTATCGTCATCTATTCCTACGGATATGTCCAGACCAAGAAGGGATATCAGGCGGAGAAGATAGAAAAGGCGGCTTCCAAAGCCATCGACACTGCCCTTGAGAAGCTTACCGGCATCGGCGGTCTGACCAATCCTTCCAAGAACTACGAAGTAAGTTCCCCGTACGGCAACGTCCTCTATTGCGCCGTCATCGACGGGGAAACGGACCGGGTCGTCCACTTTGTCAAAGAAGTCCCGACCTTCGCCTCCCATCCCGGAGAGAGCTCCTATGTCAGTGAGCTCCTGCATAAACTCCTGAAAGAATTCACACGTTAATTCTTAATCCATCAATATGAAACACATTAAACTCTTCTGCCTTTTAACTGCCTGCTGCCTTGCACTGGCTAGCGTCTCCTGTACCAAGGAGAATTCCTCCGGAAGCACAGATACCCCCGGCAAACAGGAAGGTACAGTAACATCATCCCTCAATGGAACCACCTGGTCCACCGGAGAACAAATGGGGCTGGGCACCCTTACCTTTTCCTTCACCAAAACTGACGCAACCCTGAAGCGTGTTTCCGACGGAAAGACAACCACTTGCACGTATCCTTACACATTCAGTAACGGAAAGATGACAACCAAGGGAAAACTGCTGAATGACCAGGAACAGGATGTCACCGGTACCGTATCCGGGAATACCATGAACGTCACCTTCTCCAAGAGCGGCAACTATATTTTCTCGAAGAAATAACACATCTCCGGATCAACCGCAAAAAGGCCGACGCTTGCAGCGCCGGCCTTATTTATCTAGGGATCCCGAGGGGTTGGGCGCAGAGTATGGCATTAGAGGTGCGGACAGAAATCGGAGCGAAGCGACGGCGCGTCAGCGCCGTGCCGGGAGGGAGGAGCGATGCGACGACCGGAAGGCACCGGCCGGAAACGAAGTGGAGGCCGACATTCCCCCTGGGGGGAAACCGGCGAAGCCGGAGAGGGGAAAAACCAAGGGGCCACGACGCGAAAAGCCCGCCAAATGGCGGGCTTTTTCACTGCGTCGTGGTCCCAGCAGGGCATGATCCTGCGACTCCCTGATTATGAGTCAGGTGCTCTAACCAACTGAGCTATGGGACCTTGGAGCTCCCTGGCATCTAAGCCGGAGAGTCACTTTTCATCTCTGTCAGACCTTGATCTCAACCTCGACACCGGAAGGAAGCTCAAGCTTCATGAGGGCGTCAACGGTCTTGGCGTTGGAGTCCTCGATGTCGAGAAGCCTGCGGTAGGAGTCAAGCTCGAACTGCTCGCGGGACTTCTTGTTGACGAAAGTCGAACGGTTGACGGTGAAGATCTTCTTGTTGGTGGGAAGCGGAATGGGTCCGTTGACCTTCGCACCGGTGGACTTCACGGTATCAACGATCTTCGCAGCTGATTTGTCAACAAGCATGTGATCGAAAGATTTGAGTTTAATTCTGATTTTCTGACTCATATCTGTTAATTTTTACAATTTTGTTTAAAACAACTGATGTTTGGCTAAAAGCCTTCCATGTGCAACATCGCGTTGTAGCCGCTCTTCTCGATAATCTCCTTGGCCATGAAGGCGGGGACCTCGGAATAGTGGTCGAAACGCATGGTGCTGTTGGCGCGGCCTGACGAAAGGGTCCTCAGGACGGTCACGTAACCGAACTGCTCGGCGAGCGGAACGAAAGCCTTGACGACACGGGCGCCGTTGGACGTGGAGTCCATGGCGGTGATCTGTCCCCTGCGCCTGTTCAGGTCGCCGACGATGTCACCCATATACTCCTCGGGAGTAACGACCTCCACGAGCATGATAGGCTCCAGGAGGATGGGCTTGCACTTCGGACAGGCATGACGGAACGCCATGCGGGCAGCGATCTCGAACGACAGCTGGTCGGAGTCCACGGGGTGGAACGAACCGTCCAGCAGCGTCACCTTGAGCGACTGCACCTGATAACCGGCAAGGCAGCCGTTGCTCATCGCGGATTCGAAACCCTTCTGGACGCTGGGAATATACTCCTTGGGAATATTGCCACCCTTGACCTGGTCGATGAACTGCAGGCCGGTGACTCCCTCGTCCGCGGGTCCGATCTCCACGATGATATCGGCGAACTTGCCGCGTCCGCCCGTCTGCTTCTTGAACACCTCGCGGTGCTGGAAGCTGGCGGTGACGGCTTCCTTGTAGTTGACCTGGGGCGCACCTTGGTTGATGTCCACACCGAACTCACGGCGCAGGCGGTCCACGATGATGTCCAGGTGAAGCTCTCCCATACCGCTGATGACGGTCTGGCCAGTCTCCATATCGGTCTTGACGGTGAAGGTGGGATCCTCCTCCGCAAGCTTGCCGAGGGCGATGCCGAGCTTGTCGAGGTCCTTCTGGGTCTTGGGCTCGACAGCGATGCCGATGACCGGATCCGGGAACTCGATGGACTCGAGCGCGATGGGATGGTTCTCCACGCAAACGGTATCACCGGTGCGCAGGTCCTTGAACCCGACTGCGGCGCAGATGTCTCCGGCCTCCACGAATTCGATGGGATTCTGGTGGTTGGAGTGCATCTGGTACAGGCGCGCTACGCGTTCCTTCTTAAGAGAACGTACGTTGTACACGTACGAACCGGCATCAAGATGCCCCGAGTAAACCCTCATGAAGGCCAGACGGCCAACGAAAGGATCGGTAGCGATCTTGAACACAAGGGCGCAGAAGGGCTCATCGGCGCTGGGATGACGCTCGATCTTCTCCCCGTTGCGAGGGTTGGTACCCTTGACGGCCTCGAGGTCGAGGGGAGAAGGAAGATAGCGCATCACGCAGTCGAGGAGGAACTGGACTCCCTTGTTCTTGAAGGAAGAGCCGCAGCACGCAGGCACGATCTGCATAGAGATGGTGCCCTTGCGGATGGCGGCGATGATCTCGTCCTCGGTGATGGAATCGGGATCGTCGAAGAACTTCTCCATCAGGGACTCGTCGCACTCGGCGGCGGTCTCTACAAGAGTGTTCCTCCACGACTCGACCTCGTCGACCATATCGGCAGGGATGTCCCTGTACTCATAGTTGACAAGCTCCTCACCGGAATCGTAGTAGATCGCCTTGCGGGAAAGCAGGTCTACAATACCTTGGAAATTGTCCTCGGCGCCGATTGGCAGGCACACGGGGACGGCGTTGGCGCCAAGCTTGGAATGGATCTCGCTGACAACCGCGAGGAAGTCGGCGCCGACCCTGTCCATCTTGTTGACATAGGCGATCTTAGGCACTCCGTACTTGTCAGCCTGACGCCATACGGTCTCAGACTGGGGCTGTACGCGACCCACCGCACAGAAAGTGGCGATGGTTCCGTCGAGCACACGGAGGGAACGCTCCACCTCGACGGTGAAGTCGACATGGCCGGGAGTGTCGATCAGGTTCACCTGATAGACATCGCCGGCATAGTTCCAGAACGCGGTGGTGGCAGCGGAAGTGATGGTGATACCACGCTCCTGCTCCTGGACCATCCAGTCCATGGTCGCCGCACCCTCGTGAACCTCTCCTATCTTATGGGTCTTGCCCGTATAGTAAAGGATACGCTCGGATGTGGTGGTCTTGCCGGCATCGATGTGGGCCATGATGCCGATGTTCCTCGTGTATTTAAGATCCCTTTTAGCCATTCAAAACTACATACAGTTTAGAAACGGAAGTGGGCGAAGGCCTTGTTGGCCTCGGCCATCCTGTGCATATCCTCTTTTCTCTTGTATGCACCACCTTCGTTGTTGTATGCTGCGACGATCTCTGCGCAGAGTTTTTCTGCCATGGAGCGGCCGGAACGCTTGCGGGCGTAAAGTATCATGTTCTTCATCGAGAGAGAAACTTTCCTTTCCGGTCTCAACTCTGTCGGCACCTGGAAGTTAGCGCCACCGATACGGCGGGACTTGACCTCGATCTGAGGGGTCACGTTCTCGAGCGCTTTCCTCCAAATATCGAGAGGAGCCTTGTCAGAATCTTTCATCTTCTCGCCTACCATGTCAATGGCATCGTAAAAAATAGAATACGCGATACTCTTCTTCCCCTGCAACATAAGGTTGTTCACGAAACGGGTCACCTCGATGTCGTGATACTTAGGATCAGGAAGTAGAATCCTCTTCTTAGGCTTCGATTTTCTCATTTTTTGGAAAAATTAAAGGTGATAAAAAATTACTTCTTAGATTTCTTCGGCCTCTTGGCGCCATACAGGGAACGGGACTGGGTCCTACCCTCTACGCCAGCAGTATCCAAAGCTCCTCTAAGGATGTGGTAACGGACACCCGGGAGGTCCTTGACACGGCCTCCGCGGACGAGCACGATGGAGTGCTCCTGGAGGTTGTGGCCCTCGCCAGGGATGTATGCATTGACCTCCTTGGAGTTGGAAAGACGTACGCGGGCCACCTTACGCATAGCGGAATTAGGCTTCTTAGGCGTGGTGGTGTACACACGCAGACATACGCCCCTCTTCTGAGGACATGCATCCAGCGCGCGAGACTTCGACTTCACTTCGACAACCTCGCGTCCTTTGCGAACTAACTGTTGAATTGTTGGCATAAATGATTGTAAATCTATAATTTATGTTTTTTGCCCCCTTTTTGGGGACTGCAAATGTAGTAAGAATTTTCCTAATTAACAAAGTTATCAACAACTTATTGGACAGGAGGATAGGATTCGAAGATATTGATTATCTTTGTCGCGGACAACATTTTGGCACCATGAGCAAGCGTTTCCGAATACATCCCGTAGCGGCAGGACTGCTGCTGATCCTGGCCACGAACTGCGTGCGCAGTCCGCGCATGGACATCCTCAGCTACTCCGCAGAGCAGGAGACGGCATCCGTAGCGGGCTGCCCCCTCACCCACAAGCTGGAGATCTCGCTGGAGTATCCTATGGTCAAGGGGGACAAGGGCATGGCCGCCACGCTCATCCGCCGGTCCATCTTCGAGGCGGCCTTCGGGCAGACCTACGACACGCTGAGCGTGCAGGAGGCTGCGACGCGCTACGCCGATGACCTCGCCGCGGAGTTCAAGGAACTCAGTGCGGCGATGTGGCGCGGCTGGCAGAAGGCCGGCATAGCCGACCCCGCCGCCGCGCAGTGGTCCGACAGCATCGAAGGCTACTTCGCCGGGCAGAACGGCCCGTACCGTTCATATATAGTGAACCTTACCGACTATACGGGCGGCGCGCACAGCAACAGCACCACGCGCGCCTTCGTGTTCGACCTCAACGACGGCAACCTCGTGACGCTTGACGACCTCTTCGTCCCGGACTTCAACGACATCCTGACCGATATCCTCAACCAGCATGTCGCGGAGAGCGTCTCAGAGGAGGACATGGAAGCCATGTTCGAGTCTCCCATCTCCCCCACCGGCAACTACATCCTGACTTCCGACAGCATCACATTCATCTACAACCCCTATGAGATAGGGCCTTATTCCATCGGCACCCCCAGCATCACCGTCCCCATCAAGGAGTTGAAAAAAGCCGGCATCCTGGCGAAGAAACTCAAAACCAAATAAAAGAAAAGCGACCCGGTCGGGGTCGCTTTTCTATTAAAAGGAAGGGAATCCTAGAGGTTGAAGCCTGCGAACTCGACATCCTTGGCGGCGCGGGCCTTGAGGGCGTCGTTGGCATAGGCCTTCTCGAGGCTGGCCTTGACATCTGCGGCCTTGCCCTGGCGGGCGGCGATGATGGCCTTGAGGTAATGTACCCTTGCGTCGTTGCAGTGGACTGCAGCGGCGGCCTTGTCATACTGACCGGTCAGGATGTAGGCGAGAACGGTGTTGTTGCAGCATCCGGGAGCGTCGGCGAGCTCGTCGGCGGCCTTGGCATAGTTGCCCTTGAGGATGTCGACGATACCCATGTTGGCCTTGCCGTTGGCATCGCCGGCGGCGTTGAAGGCCTTGGTGGCAGCGTCATAATCACCCTTGTGGAGAGCGATGATGCCCTTGGCATTCTGGAGGTCGGCGTCAGCGGCCTTGACCTTACCGAAAGCCTGCTCGGCGAGATCGTCCTTGCCAAGTGCGAGGTAAGCTACGCCAAGGTTGAACTGGGCGCGGTCGCTGCCGTATTTGTCGATGGCCTTCTTGTAAAGGCTGATCTTCTTGCCATTGTCCCTTACGAGGGTAGCTGCACGGAGGAGAGCCTCTTCGTCAAGGACGTCGATATTCTCGTCAACGAGAGCGAGAAGCTCGTCACTGGAGTAATTCTGGTATTCTACGTTAGCGATGAATCTTGCGCGGCGGAGCTCAGGAAGAACGGTGCTCTTGAGGGAAGTGTAGACCTCAGACATGTTCTTGATCTCGTTCTCGCGAACTGCAGGATCGCTGTACATAGAAAGGACGCGGAGGATAAGATCCTTGTCCTCGAGGTTGGAGTTGGCTACGAGAGACTGGAAGCCTTCCCAGTCCTGACCTACGCTCTTGAGCTCAGGGTCAGCGACATTCTTGCCCTTCATCACCTTGTCCCAAGCCTTGTCAGCGGATTTAGAACGCTTGTCAGAAAGCTTGGTATTGAGTTTCTCACCGCCGTCAGGAGAAGCGTAAGCTACGACCTCTGTGCTGGTGATATTTCTTCTGGCATCAGCTGCGATAGCGTCGAGA
>JAEEGG010001179.1_pt1 | contig 71757 bp, 58 predicted proteins | sample 9134161 | NCBI WGS metagenome assembly JAEEGG01 (sample SAMN16246543, study PRJNA631951) | gut metagenome | biome: gut microbiome; feature: rumen; material: CR-attached | host: Bos | place: Iran: Karaj | collected 2018-10
TAAATCCAGTGAGTCATCAGCTGGTGAATCAGGAGATTCCTGAGAATCCCAATGTTACTGTCAGCGTAGGTAATACGAATTATGTGATTGAGGACAGCCGGGGACTGATCTGGCACGGTTCGAATGTGGGTGTCATCGTCTACGATCCCAAGACCAAGTTCCAGAAACTCATCGATATGACCGACGGCCTGTTCGGCTCGGGTATCAACTCCATCATCGAAGACCGTCAGCATAATATCTGGGTGGTGACGGATCATGGTATCTCGAACATCGCACCTCAGAAACAGGACGACGGCAGCTGGCAGTTTAATATCCGCAGTTTCAACAGCCGCGACGGTTTGCAGAAGGCTACCTATAACCAGCGTTCTACCTGGCTTACACGCGACGGTAAGGTGCTGATAGGCGGTCAGGGTGGTATCGATATCATCGATCCGGCCTTGCTGCAAGAGAATAAGAGCAAGGAGCGTCCTGTCTTCAGTGGATTGCAGATCTTTGATCAGGATGTGGCAGTAGGCCAGAAGTTCGATGGTCGTGTCATCCTCGATGAGGCACTCGATGTGTGCCGCGAACTGAACCTGAAGTTCAACGACCAGTTTACCATACAGTTGTCTACCAACGAGGTACGCATCAACAACCACAAGCGTTTTGCCTACAAGCTGGAAGGCTTTAACGAGAGCTGGGTGAAGACCTCCGAGTTTAACCCGAATATCACCTTCAACTCGCTGCGCGCTGGAACCTATACCCTTTGCGTACGCATCCTCAACGAAGACGGTTCGTTGGGCACTGAGGAGAGCCAGCTCGAGATCACCATCCGTCCGCCACTCTATCGGACACGCTGGATGGTGCTGCTCTATATGATTCTCATTGCCGTGGGGGCTTGGCTGTTTGTAAGGTGGTATCTGAAGAAACAAAAGGAGAGAGCTGATTTGGAACAGCTCCGCCGTGAACAAGACAAGCAGCTGTGGATGAGTGAGATGCGTGCCCAGTTGATGAAAGAGGGCATGCAGTTCCAGAAGACTAAGCCTGAAGATGAGCAGGTAGAGGTGATCCATGAGTCGGAGGCCGTTGATGATAAGCATTATGCTTCACCCACGATGCCGACGTTGGAGATTCATCGTAGCGAGGGGGATATCGTGGCCCTCCTGAAGGATGTCTGCGACAACTACAAACCGTTGGAAGCTAAGAAACTGAAGCTCTCTTTCAATTCGTCGTTCGACTCCATCATGATGGCCTTCGACCAGTCGCAGATGCGCGAGGCCCTTGAGATATTGTTGGCAAACTCCGTGAAGTTCGGACCTTCAACCTGTAAGGTTCAGCTGACGGTGTTGAAGCCTTCGGGGGAGCGTGTCGTCCTGCTGCTGGCTGACAATGGCATTGGCATTCCCGATGAATACAAGGAACATGTGTTCGATCCCTTCCTTGGTGATGAAGAGGAGAATCTCAGACTCGACGTGGTGAAGCAGATTGTGGATGCCCATCACGGAACGATCAAGGCCGAGGATAATCCTGGTGGCGGAACGGTGTTTACCATCTCTCTGCCTGTGGAGGATCCTGATATTGAGGAGGCCGTAGTGATTGAAGATGAATAACAATTTAATGAATATATAATGAAGAAACTATTTTGTATGATGTCTGCCCTGATGGCAACAGCGATGTTGATGGCGGCAGAAGTTGAGACCAACGGAAACTACGTGACTATCCGTCCTGACAATGGTCAGGCAAAAGTGATTCGGTTGGAGGTGATGAACGATAATATCATCCGCGTGCGTGCTACGTCGAAGGATGCTTTGCCAGACAAGCCTGCATCGCTGATGATTGTGCCGCAAAGTGCACCTGCCAAGGGTAGCTATTCTCTGAGTGAGGAGGGCGACAATGTGGTGGTGAAGGCCAAAAATGTGAAGGCTGTGGTGTCGAAGGCTACAGGCGAAGTGACCTTCTTTGATGCTGCTGGCAATCTTTTGCTGAAGGAGGCGGAAGAGGGTAAGAAGTTCTGGGACTTTACGGTACCTGAGCGCGAACTTGGTATGAAGACTGGCTATACGGTGCCTGAGGAGCAGAAGCATGGCCTTTCGTGGCAGATGAAGTTCGATAGCCCAGAGGATGAGGCTTTCTACGGACTGGGCCAGCACCAGAGCGAGGAATTCAATATGAAGGGAAAGAATGAGGATCTGTTCCAATATAATACAAAGGTGTCAATCCCATTCGTGCTGTCGAATAAGAACTATGGTCTGTTGTGGGATTCGTATTCGTATTGTCGCTTTGGCAATCCCAACGACTATCTGCAGCTGAATCGCGCTTTCAAGCTCTATGATAGAACAGGTAAGGAGGGTCATCTGACTGGTACTTATGTGGATGCGCGAGGCAAGAAACTAGTGCGCGATGAGGACTCAATCTATTATGAATATGGTACACCCGCGAAATCTGCTATCGCGCTGAAGACGGATAATGGTGGTATCAAGAACTTCCCTAAGGAGATTAACTTGATGGGGGCGAATGTAACGTACGAGGGCTTTATCGAGCCCGAATGCTGTGGCAAGTGCAAAGGTAAGTCGCAGCTCTATCAGTTTATCCTCTACTATAGTGGATATGTCAAGGTGTATATCGATGGTAAGGAGGTTGTGCCTGAGCGTTGGCGTACGGCCTGGAACCCCAATACCTATAAGTTCTCTACTGAGTTGCAGAAGGGTAAGAAGGTGCAGTTGCGCATTGAGTGGCGCCCTGATGGTGGTGAGGCTTATTGCGGTCTGCGTGTCTCAGAGCCTCGCAACAAGCAGGAGCGCGAGCAGCTGAGCGTTTGGAGCGAGATGGCCAAGGATATGGACTACTACTTCATTGCTGGTGAGAACCTCGATCAGGTCGTCTCAGGTTATCGCACCTTGACGGGTAAGGCTTCGCTCTATCCTAAGTGGGTGCTGGGCTTCTGGCAGAGTCGTGAGCGTTATAAGACACAGGACGAAATCGAGGGTACGCTGGCTGAATTCCGTAAGCGTCATATTCCTATCGATAATATCGTGCAGGACTGGAACTACTGGCCAGAGGATCAGTGGGGATCGCATCAGTTTGAGGCTTCGCGCTATCCTAATCCCCAGCAGATGTTGGATAATGTTCACCAGATGCATGGTCGATTCATGATTAGCGTTTGGCCGAAGTTCTATTGCAATACCGACAACTACAAGGAACTCGATGCCAAAGGGTGGATGTATGTCCAAAGCCCAACCGATGATATCCACGATTGGGTAGGTCCTGGCTATACCAATGGTTTCTACGATGCCTACGATGCTGGTGCTCGTAAGATGTTCTGGCGTCAGATGGACGAGAATCTGTATACCAAGTATAATCACGGTGGTATCGCTGGTGTAGATGCATGGTGGATGGATGCTTCGGAGCCTAATGTGCGCGACTGCACGCCAATGTGGTATCGCAAGGCCCTCTCTGGCCCAACAGCCTTAGGTACATCTACAGAATACTTTAATGCCTATAGCACAGTGAATGCAGATGCTATCTATAATGGTCAGCGCAGCGTTTGGAAAGGCAAGAAGGACGAGCCACGTGTATTCTTGCTCACTCGTAGTGGTTTTGCTGGTGAGCAGCGCTTCTCAACAGCTACCTGGAGTGGTGATATCGGAACCCGTTGGGAGGATATGCGCGCTCAGATGACGGCTGGTTTGAATTATTCTATCTCGGGACTTCCCTTCTGGGGTATGGATCAGGGTGGATTCTGTGTGGAGAACCGCTATGTGGCTGCCCAACAGGTGTTTGATCGTACTGGTCAGGAGAATGAGGACCTGAAGGAATGGCGCGAGTTGCAGACCCGTTGGAACCAGTTTGGCACCTTTATTCCTCTGTTCCGTTCGCATGGTCAGTGGCCATTGCGTGAAATCTGGAACATTGCCCCAGAGTCACATCCTGCTTACAAGTCATTCGTATATTACGATAAGTTGCGCTATCGCCTGATGCCATATCTTTATTCGATGGCTGGTTGGGCACATTTTAAGGATTACACCTTGATGCGCCCGTTGGTGATGGACTTCAATGGCGACAAGGAAGTTGAGAACATCGGTAATCAGTGGATGTTTGGTCCTGCGCTGATGGCATGTCCTGTAGGCTATTACAAGGCCCGCAATCGCAGCGTTTATTTCCCAGAGCAGTGCGGCTGGTATAATCTCTATACGAATGAATATATCGAGGGTGGTCAGCGTTTGATCGTGGATGCCGCATATGAGCAGATTCCTGTTTTCGTTCGCGAGGGTGCTATTATCCCCTTCGGACCTGAGATGGAGTGGAGCGATGAGAAGCCTGCTGAACTCATCAATCTCTATGTCTACGCAGGCAAGAACGGCACTTTCCAGCTCTATGAGGACGAGGGCACCAACTATAACTACGAGAAGGGCAAGTATGCCACCATCGATATCACTTACGATGACGCTACGAAGACCGTTTCGTTTGGAGCCCGCAAGGGTCAGTTCGCAGGCATGCTGAAGAATCGTAGCTTTAATGTGGTGCTGATCACCAAAGATGCTGCGAAGCCTTTTGACCTCGAGAATCCACAGGGTAAGATGGTGCAATACAATGGCAAGGCTGTGAGTGTGCAACTCTAATTTCAACAAAATCAGAAAACCAACATGAGAAGATATTTGTTTTTACTGGCTGCAGTACTGATGGTGCTGACAACGCAGGCAAGAGACAGACAGAATTTTGATAAGAACTGGCGCTTTTTCCTTGGTGACTCCATCATCATGGCAGAGCCGGGTTTCAACGATAGCAGTTGGCGCAAACTAGATGTGCCCCACGATTGGGCTATCGAGGGCGACTTCTACGTCAGCAATCCCAGTGGAGCAGGTGGTGGCGCTTTGCCTGGTGGCATTGGCTGGTATCGCAAGCATTTCACCATCACCCAACACCCATCACCCAACACCCAAAAGTTCTTCATCGAGTTCGATGGTGTCTATATGAACTCCACCGTCTATGTCAATGGTCGCGAAGTGGGTTTCCGTCCTTATGGCTATTCTAGCTTTGAATATGACATCACGCCTTATGTAAAAGAAGGTGATAATGTGGTGGCAGTTCGTGTGAACAACTCCGATCAGCCTAACTCCCGTTGGTATTCTGGGTGTGGCATCTATCGCCACGTGTGGCTTACGAAGACCAATGCCATCCATGTGAAGCATTGGGGTGTCAGAGTAACTCCTTCCCCTCCTAAGTTAGGAAAGGCTACGGGTAGGCGAGCTTTGCTCGGGAATGGGGCCAGGGGTGGTCTGAACAAGGGGAAGATTTCCGTGGAAGTCCAGATCGAGAACCCCTCTAAATCGAAGCTGTCTATCCGCAATACAGTCATATCCCAAGAGGGTAAAATAGTGGCGGATCAGACCTCCCCTAGCCCCTCCTACTCAGGAGGGGAATTCTCCCTGACAGTCAAGAATCCTCGTCTCTGGTCGTGTGAGAGTCCAAATATATATAAGGTACGCACGCAAGTCATAGTCGGTGGTAAAGTGGTGGATACCTATGAGACCACCATGGGCTTCCGCAGTTTCAAGTTTGACCCTCAGACGGGCTTCTGGCTCAACGGCAAGAACTTCAAGCTGAATGGTGTCTGCGAGCATCATGACTTCGGATGCCTGGGTGCAGCCCTTAATGAGGATGCCTTGCATCGCAAGCTGCTGAAACTAAAGCAGATGGGTGTTAACTCTATCCGCAGTTCCCATAATCCCCCAGCACCTGAACTGCTGAATATGTGCGACACCATGGGACTCATCGTGATGGACGAGAGTTTCGATATGTGGCGCAAGAAGAAAACACAGAACGACTATGCCCGCTTCTTCGATGAGTGGCATGAGCGCGATCTCACCGATCTGGTGGTGCGCGACCGTAACCATCCCTGTGTCCTCATGTGGTCAATCGGCAATGAGGTGCTGGAGCAATGGTCTAGTTCGGGCTCTGATGAACTCACACTCGAGCAGGCCAATCTCCTGCTGAATGCCGCTCGTGATGCTTCGACCTTGGCGAAAGACGGTGAGATGAGTCCCAACTCTATTCTCACGCGTCATCTCGCTGATATCGTCAAGCGCAACGATCCCTCAGGCCGTCCTGTCCTGGCTGGCTGCAACGAGCCGTCACCCAACAACCACCTCTTCAAGAGTGGCGCCATCGACATCATCGGCTTCAACTATCACCACCAGTGGGTGAAGGATGTGCCGAAGAATTTCCCTGGCAAGCCCTTCATCTTCTCAGAGAGTGTATCGGCTCTGCAGACGCGTGGCTATTACAAGATGCCTTCCGACTCCGTCACCTGGGCACCCCAGCAGTGGTGGCTGCCTTATACCGACCCCTCGTATATGTGCTCTGCCTACGATAATTTCCACGCTTCCTGGAGTTCTACGCACGAAGAGACCTGGGATGTGGTGAAGCATAATGACTTTGTGGGTGGACAGTATATCTGGACGGGCTGGGACTATATCGGCGAGCCTACGCCCTACGGCTTCCCTGCACGCTCCAGCTACTTTGGCCTGATCGACCTCGCAGGCTTCCCAAAGGATACCTATTATATGTATCAGAGCGAATGGACCAACAAACCCGTGCTGCACCTCTTCCCTCATTGGAACTGGGTGGCAGGCGATTATGTTGATATGTGGTGCTACTATAACAATGCCGACGAGGTGGAGCTCTTCATCAATGGCAAGAGTCAGGGCGTGCGCCAGAAGACAGGCGAGAATGCTGACGGGCGCTATGCCAACCACAATATGACCACGCGCATGAACAGCGAGTATCACGTAGGCTGGCGCGTCGTCTTCGATCCAGGCGAGGTGAAGGTCGTGGCCCGTAAAGACGGCAAGGTCGTTGCTGAGCAGACTATTAAGACCGCTGGTCCTCCTGCCAAGATCCGTCTTTCGAAAGACTATCAGGGTAAGAACACCACCTTCATCACTGCCGAAGTGGTCGATAAGGACGGCAACCTCTGCCCTTGGGCTGACGACCTGATCTATTTCATTGGCGAGGGTGACGGACGCATCCTTGGCACTGACAACGGCTGCCAGACTTCCATGGAGCGTTTCACTTCTCCCCAGCGCCACGCCTTCCACGGAAAATGTATGGTAGTGGTCACTGGCAATGGCTCCATCACTGCCAAGTCGCCTACCTTAGACCCCACGTGGATAGAGTTCACGGTAAAAGGACAATGACACTTGATATGAACGAAGACGTACAGGTTATCAATTTGGATGACTACATCCAGACGGGCGAGGGTGGGACTGCTCTCACCTACACCCACAAGAACGGCCGTTCGTTGGCCAAACTTTATAAACCTGGATTCGAGGCTGACAGGGCGAAGGCTGAGTTCCTCACCGCCCGTACTGTGTTCGAGCTGGGCATCCCTTCGCCAGAGCCCTACCGACTGATTTCCGACGGTGAAAGAAGCGGAGCCGAGTATGAGCTGATCAAAGGCAAACGCTCCTATACACGCATCATCTCGCAAGAGCCTGAGCGACTGGAGGAGATTACCCTCAAATTTGCACGTATGGCTAAGGAACTGCATGCAAAGGAAGCCGACACCACGCGTCTTCGCTCCTATAAAAAGGGCATCGAGCGCTTCTATCGGGAGAAGAATATGGTGCCGGAGGAATACAAACTGCGTGCCTTGAAGTTCTTGGAGACGGTGCCCGACACGCCTCGCTGCGTGCACGGCGACCTGCACATCGGCAACATCATCACCAACGGCGAGCGCGAACTCTGGATCGACCTGGGCGAATTTGCTTACGGTGCTCCCGAGTGGGACCTGGCGCTGTTATGGACCATGTGCCACAATATGCCTGATGATCGGGTCCAGCACATATTCCATATCACACACGATATGATGAAAGCCCACTGGGACATCTTCTTCCCAGCCTATCTCGGCACGTCCGATCCGCAAGCCATCGACGAGGCAACCAAGCGTCTCCTCCCATATTATGCAGCCAAAGTCCCCTACATGTTTGATATGGTCTTCAGCGCCCCCATGCCCGACGTGGCCTTGCAGAAGATCGTGAAACTTTTTTAGTTGCATATCACATCTGGAACTTCCTGTTCTGGAATACAGATTACCACGAGAATCGGGCTCATGTTCATGTAGGCAAGTGAAGTACAGAGAATTTGTGCAAAATATGGTTAGAGCCTATTGTAGAGATAGAAAAACAAGGCGATTTGACTGATGCGCAAGCGAAAGAAGTATTAGATATTGCCAAGAAATATCGCGAAAGGCTTCTTAGTCAATGGTCTCTCTTTAAGCAGGGTAAGCCTGTTAGAATTATTAAGGTAAAGAAAACAAAATAGGAGGATTAAATATGTATAAGACAGAAGGATATTGGAATGTGAAGCCGAAGATTAAGCGGCTATCTTTCCCAAGGAGAGGAAAGTTTCAGGTGGATCTTCAAGATGGTCGCTCTATCTTGATGCCTATTTCTGCATTCCCCTCATTGAAGCGAGTCCCTACAAAGGAGCGCGACAAATGGTATCTGATGGGTGGAGGCGTTACTTGGGACTCCTGTCCTGAAGTCATTCATATCGAGCAGATTCTTGGAAACTTCCAGAATTATGCCCACGAAGCAGATAACCCGTAAATTGAACGATTATTATGTATGTAGAACCCTCGCACAAAAGGCGCAAAGGTTCCACATGGGATTTGGATGACTCACGGTATTTGCGAGTTTGATCTTTACTTCATCACGACTTTCTTCGTCTTGCCATCCTTCGTTCGGATGATGTTCACACCCTTGTGCACATTATCGAGCCTGTTGCCTTGCATGTCGAAGATGAAAGCCTTTTCAGATTCGATGTCGACAGAGCGGATATCAGTCGTAAGCCCAATAATTGAGCCAAAACCATTCCAAGGCATGACGAGCATGTATACATTAACCAATTCATCATCAACAATGAGTGTCCCCTTATCAATCGGCGAATTCTCGAAAGCATCCGCAGCAGTTGAAGGCAGCACCTAATCAGATAATTGTGCTCACAAAGTGTCAGATACTATGTAAGAGAAATCAATTTACATATCTGACCAAACGCCCCAAAGTCATTGCTTGTTATGATTTTGCTCATACCCTAGGGAACAATGGCTTTCTAGTTGGGAAAAATTTGCGGCCTGCCTAGGGCGCAAATGCGGGATCGATAGGTGAGAAATTGACGAAGGAAAAGATGATGGCGAAAATTCCTAACAACTGCTAGGGTTTTTCAGCGAAGACAAGAGACTCCTATTTGTAGAGAAGATTCTTCTGCTGAATGATAAGAGTCGAGTATTGTGAAACGACGAGGTTGGCTACGATTGATGATCGGGTTGGCTACGACTGTCATTCAGCTACGGGTTGGCCGGTGGCCAGCTACGGCCTCGCTATCGGAATGAATAGTTCTCGCTTGGCGTGAAGACTATTCTCGTTGGCAGTGGGAATACTGCTCGCTAAAATCCCTCATCCCTCACATATTTGCTCGGAAGCCCTCTATTTAAAGGGACTCTGACATGTGAGGGGTTGAAATAATCCCTCACATAACCCTCACTTAACCCTCACATGTTTCTTTAGATTTATTCAGATGATTACATTATAAGATATGATGGATGATGTGAGGGATATGTGAGGGAAAAGTGAGGGTTCCAAAGCATCCCTCACATGCTTCAAACCCTTTGCACAAAGGCATTCCAGAAGATTATGTGAGGGATGAGGGATTATACATGCTCGTTTTGCGCTTTTTTTACAAGGCCTTCCAACACTTGTTACATGGCTTTCAAAAAAGTGTTGGAAGGCCTTCCTGCAAGAATTCCGTAGCCATGCCGACTGTCAGGCAAATCCGTGAAGGTCAATGTCCTCTACTATGACACTAGACACCCTTTAGTATGACACTAGAGGGTGTCTAGTGTCATAGTAGATTGACTCAAAGAAGTGGCATTTTTCATTCATTAAGATAGTCTTTTGTGACAGTTGTGACAGTTCAAAATCCGCCCCCAGGTGTGGCCAGGAGGTTGTAGGGGATGTTGTCGCAGAGCATGGAGCAAGCCTCCTGTTCGATATCGTCCGTTGGAACCGTCACAGGCTTTTCTTCATTTGCAGCAAGCGTCGGCTCGTGCTTGGTGACGATACGGGTCTGATAGATGGTGTCGCGGACGGTCTGTGTCTGATAGATGGTATCGCGCTGTATCTGGATGGCCTGCGTGAGTGTGGGCTGTGCCTGAGGCTGAGCGTCCTGTGACAGGTTCCCGCCTAAGCCGTAGCCTGCGATGAAGCTGATGAGGCTGGCGGCAATGGCGATGATGGCTGCTAGACCGCGACGCTGAGGCTGACGGGGGTTCCAAGGGGCAACGTCTATACTGCCAGGTTGCGGCGCTTTATGCTCCTGTTGTCGTAGGGCTTGGCAGAGTAGCGCATGGTCAGGCCCTCGTTGTAGAAGCATGCTTTCAGTTCGTCGGGCAAGCCTTGTCCGATAACGTATTGCCACATGTCGTGAGCGGATAGATAGACGGGATGCTTGGAGTGGTCGAAGATGTAGCGCATGATGGCTATCAATGTCTTGTCCTGCCACATGGAATGCAGTTGATTCCATACGTCATCGTTGAAGGGAATGCCAATATGCCCAAATACATCCTTCACATAATCCTGATGCATGGCGGCATCTTCGTCGTAGAGAATCTTGTCTTTGTGAACACCCAATACATGCTGCAGGATGAGTTTGCCGATCATTTCGCCCGGATGGGGAGCAATATAGACACCGCCTTTCTCCATGCCTTGCAGCTCGTTGAAGTGGTACTGTAATGCCTCCTCGGGATATTGTCCGCTCTGGTAGTAGCGCGTCAGCAGTTTTTTCAGCCTCACGGTATCGCACTTCGGAATGAGATGCTGTATCCATACTTCATAATCGTCGGCCCAGGAGTCATCGGGCAGTCTGGCGATAGCCGAATCGGCATAAGCCTCGTTGTGCATGAAGAGCGTCGTCACATCGGTTCCCTCGGGCACTTCGGGCTTATAGCTGCCTTGATAGGCACTATAATAAAATGTATAGGTGCCTGGGATGGCCTTCTCCATGCGGCCCACCACATTCAGCTGTTTGCGGTAATCTTCCACGGTGCGCAAGTTTTTCGGACGCTCGGAACTATGCATCGTCTGGTTCAACATCTGGTAAACCTTGCTTTCCGACACGTCGAAGAGATTGCGCCACGCGATTTCATCCTTCGGGTGCTGGGCCACAAAGTTGTTCCAGTAGTTGTACATGCTGTCTAATTTCGCAGCGTCGCCGAAGTAAAAGCCTCCCACTTCTGCTTTGGTTCGTTCCGTTTTCTGTGCGCTGGCGCCTGTCATCATCGTGAGGGCCGCGAGCATAATAAGAATTGTCCGTTTCATATCTTTACTGTTTGAGTTTCGTTTTGACAGCATACACATGAAACGGACAATCGTTCATTTTATTTTTTGTTTTTTTTGTTATGGCTTCTCCTTGCCGTGTACGCTCTTGACTTTCATGCCAAGCTTGTTTGGAAGGATGGCGTTGAGCAGGACACCGATAAGGGCAGCGAGGGCCAGACCGGAGAAATGGATGGGGCCAACGCTCACGTTATCGTCGGCACCATATTTTACACCGATGGCGATGACCAGAATAGAGGCAGCCACAAAGACGTTGCGCGAGGAGTTGAGGTCGACGCTGTCTTCCACCAGATTGCGCACACCAACAGCAGAGATCATGCCGTAGAGAATCAGACTCACACCTCCGATGGTGGCTGCGGGCATCAGACCGATGAGACAAGCAAACTTGGGACAGAAAGACAACAGGATGGCGAAGCAGGCTGCCAGACGGATGACGGCAGGGTCGAAGACCTTGGTGAGGTTGAGCACGCCAGTATTCTCGCCATAGGTGGTGTTGGCAGGGGCGCCGAAGAGTGAAGCCAGTGCTGTGGCCAGTCCGTCGCCCATCAGTGTGCGATGCAATCCGGGCTCCTTCAGGAAGTCCTTGCCTACGGTGGAGGAGATGGCACACATATCACCGATATGCTCCATGATAGTAGCGATAGCTATCGGAACAATGGCGATGATGGTGGAGATAAGGAAGGTGGAGTCCATATTGTCGAAGACGGCCAGTACGGTCTGCTCGCGGCTGAAAGGCAGTCCGATCCATGCGGCATCGTTTAATGCTGAAAAGTCAACTTCACCTATCACAGCGGCTAGTGCATAACTGACCAATACGCCCAACAAGATGGGGACGATTCTGATGATGCCCTTGCCCCAGACGCTGGTAGAAATGACCGTTATGACAGCCACAAGGGCCAGCAGCCAGTTGGTGGTGCAGTTCTGGATAGCGCTGCCTGAGAGCACCAATCCGATGGCAATAATCATAGGTCCTGTGACCAGCGGGGGGAAGTATCGCAGGATCTTCTCCAAGCCGAACGACTTGATGAGACCTGCCATCACGAAATAGCAGAGTCCGGCGAAGAAGACACCTACGCAGGCATAGTCCAAGGCCAGTGTCTCACTCATACCTTGTTCTACGCCCAAAGCCTTTACGGACATATAGCCACCCAGAAAGGCAAACGATGAGCCGAGGAAGGCTGGCACCTGCAACTTGCTTACGAAGTGGAAAACCAATGTGCCGATACCTGCAAACAGCAGGGTGGCCGACACAGAGAGTCCTGTCAGTACAGGCACCAGAACGGTGGCGCCGAACATGGCAAACAGATGTTGGATACCTAAGATGATGTACTTGGGCATGCCCAATTGTCTGGCATCGGTGATGCCTTCTTTCGGAGTGATGTTCATATTCTAATGGCTTGATTTTGCTGCAAAATTACTATTTTTCGGAAAGAAATAAGAATAATGTGAATAATTTTATCCAGAAATAAGGATAAAAAATAAATTTCTGAGTCAATTATTCATATTATTCAAATTTCTTTCATAAAAAAATTGTATCTTTGCAGCAGATAACTTAAGAACTAATGATGATGAAAAGGAAATTGCTTTGTGTCGTTTGTGCGCTTTGGGGCGCGATGACGGTTAATGCCCAGATTCAGACGAATGCTGGTGTGCAGTATCTGCAGTGTATGCAGAAGGATATGTCGACGGATTTCTATGACCTGTCGAATACGTATTTCTTTGCAGATAGTCTCGTAAGTTTCGATGCCCAGAAGGGTGAGGGACTGGTGCAGTGGAAACGCTATCGGATGAGTCCAAGGCAGGCGTTCAACCTGAATGGATATTGGCCTGTAAGGATGCAGATGCTGGATTTTCCGGATGCAGCGTATGAGAATGATCCTGCGCTGAAGATCAAGATAGAGTGGGTGAGTCCCAGAACGGCGAGGATCAGGATGCTGACGACGCCCATTGAGCCTAAGTGCGATGATCAGAGCGATGTGATGTTCTGCGAGGGATATAAGAAGAAAGCGGGTGCTCAGACCACCCCTTGCCCCTCCTACTCAGGAGGGGAAATGGTTACTTCTGCTAATGCAATCAAATACAGGACGAAGTATGGGAGTGTTGAGATTCAGAAGTATCCGTTCCGGATTGTGGTGAAGGATGCGAAGGGGAAGGTGCTGACGCAGACGAGGCATCTGATAGATAATGACTCGACGCAGGTGAAACTGCAGCCGTTCTCGTTTATCAAGAGAGGCTCGGATAATTCACGCAGCATCAATCCTGTGTTCCTGTTGTCACCTGGCGAGCGGATCTATGGCTGTGGTGAGTCGTTTACGTCGCTGAACAAGGTGGGGCAGAAGGTGCACCTCTCTGTGACAGATCCTCAGGGACCAGAAACCGACGGACAGTATAAGCCTGTGCCTTTCTTCTTCTCGAATCGTGGCTATGGCATCTTCATGCACACCTCGGCGCCTGTGACCTGCGACTTCGGTGCCAGCTATATTGGTGCTCAGCGCCTGTTTATGGCCGATGAACAGATGGACTTCTTCGTGTTCTTCGGAGAGCCGAAGGATATCCTGAATGAGTATACGGACATCACGGGTAAGAGTCCGATGCTGCCCCTCTGGAGCTTCGGCACCTGGATGAGCCGTATCACCTATTTCTCTCAGGATGAAGGTCTCGAGATTGCCCATCAGCTGAGGGCACACAAGATTCCTTCAGACGTGATCCACTTCGACACAGGTTGGTTCGGAGTTGACTGGCAGTGCGATTATCAGTTTGCAAAAGACCGTTTTAAGGATCCTGTCGGTATGTTGAAACAACTCTCGAAGGACGGTTTCCACACCTGTCTGTGGCAGTTGCCTTACTTCACGCCTAAGAACCGTTTCTTCCCTGAGATCATCGAGAAAGGACTGCATGTGGTGAATGCGACGGGCGGCATGCCTGTGGAAGATGCCATACTTGACTTCTCGAATCCAGAGACAGTCAGCTGGTATCAGGAGAAAATAGAGGGTCTGATGAAACAAGGTGTCTCTACCATCAAGTGCGACTTTGGTGAGGCTGCGCCTTATAATGGCTTCTATCATAGTGGCAAGGGTGGCCTCTATGAGCACAACCTCTATCCGCTGCGTTATAACAAAGCCCTTTGGGAAGTGGTGGAGAAGAATCATCCTGGCGAGGGCATCATCTGGGCGCGTTCAGCCTGGGCTGGCTCTCAGCGCTATGCGCTCCATTGGGGTGGCGATGCGGCTACTAATAATATAGGTATGTTAGGCGACTTGCGTGGCGGATTGAGTTTCGGCCTGAGCGGATTCTCGTTCTGGAGTCACGATATGGGTGGTTTCGTGACCGCCTCGCCAGAGGATATCTATCGCCGTTGGCTGCCCTTCGGCTTCCTCAGCAGTCATACTCGTGCCCACGGCGCACCTCCCACAGAACCCTGGTTGATCTCTGAGTCGTTCACACAGGCTTTCCGTGAGTGTGCTGAGATGAAATACAAGCTGATGCCTTACGTCTATGCCCAGGCGAAGGATTGCTCAGAGCGCGGTCTGCCGATGGTGCGTGCTTTGCTCGTGGAGTTCCCGCAGGACAAGGGTGCCTGGCTCGTAGAGGATGAGTATATGTTTGGTTCGCAGATGCTTGTGGCACCGCTTTTGGAATCGGGCAACAGTCGTGATGTCTATCTGCCGAAGGGAAAATGGATTGACTATCAGACGGGTAAAGTCTATGAGGGCGGTTATCAGACCATCGAAACAGGCAAGATACCTGCTGTGATTCTGGTGCGCGACGGTTCTCTGATTCCTCATGCGCCTCTCGCTCAGCGCACGGATCAGATCAATTGGAACAAGATAGAACTGAAGGCATATAAGGCCGATGCCCAGAAATGTACAGGCCTGCTCTTTAAACCAGGCGATGCAAAATTACAAATAATCGAGAAATAAATTTTTAATCAAGAATTAGAGAATTTGAGAATTATTTGTTTGCTCTGCAAACTTTCGTAACCCATTGGTATTGCTGAAAAATTCTCTAATTCTCTAATTCTTGATAATAATATCTTGAATTTACTGATAGTCGCGGATGCGGACGTCTATACCGCTACCTGCCAGTTGCATCACGACCTGAGTTATAGGCGTCTGGCTATAGTGGTAGGGGAAGAGCACCTTGGGCTTGATGGTCTTCGCTGCCTTCACCAACTGATCAATGGTCATCGTGTAAGGCTGGTTACAGGGCAGGTAGGCAATGTCGATATCCTTGATGGCCTCCATCTCTGGAATGTCTTCTGTGTCACCTGCAATATAGATGCGCAGTCCGTCAAGGGTGAGGATATAGCCGTTGTCACGTCCTTTGGGATGGAACTGCGTGCGGCCTTCTGTGTAGTTGTAGGCAGGAACGGCCTCGATCTTGATGTCGGGTGCATAGATGATGCTGTCGCCATTGTTCAGCGGAATACTGTTGCGGAACATGTTGTAGACGGCAGTATTTGAATAGATGCTGGTGGCAGGGGTGCGCACACAGGTGATGGCCTCACGATCAAAGTGGTCCTTGTGCTCGTGGGTAATCAGGATGATGTTGGCCTTAGGAAACTGGTTGTAGTCAGTCGTTGGCGGTACACCGAAGCCTACGGGATCCACCTGTATTAACGTGCCGTTGTAGTTGATCTGCATACTGGCGTGCTTGATGCACGTGATGGTCACTTTCTTGCCGTTCTTGGTGGTAAACTCATCCACCTTCTGGGCGGCCTGGCAGCAGACGAATGTCATCACTGCTGCAATGAATAATAATGGTTTTCTCATATATGGTTATCTGTTTAATCTGACAACGAAACGGGCACCTTCCTTATAGCTGGTGTCGAGGTGGAGGGTTCCACCCAGCCTGTTGACAATCAGTCGGCTGAGAGGCAAACCGAGACCAAGTCCTTCTTTGAAGGTATCGAGTTTGACAAAGCGTTCGAAAATGGTTTCTGCATCCTTCTCAGGAATGCCACAGCCTGTATCCTCCACCACCAATGTCACATATTGGTCATCAGCAGAGGCTTTCAGGGTGATATAGCCTTCCTCGGTGTTCTTGATGGCATTGTCGAGCAATGGGTTGAGGGCGCGTTTCAGCATCTCCTTGTTGGTCTGCAGAGTGAAGTCATCGGCAAGGGTACTCTCGTAATTCAACTTGATGTCGGAAGCCACCTTGTAATGATTCTCCTGCAACAGGTCACGCAGGCTGGAATTGACGGGAATGAGGTCTTCCTTGGGCAGTGAACCTTGCGTATTCTCGTTGAGTGACAGCTCCAGCATCTCATCGATCAGCGTGGTGATGGTCTGGGTGTTCTTCTGCATCATGCTGGCGATATGCATCCGCTCTTCAGGGCCTGCCACTAGTTCTGGATCGGCAATGACCTGCGCAAAACCGCTGATGATATTGAGCGGGGTACGAACCTCATGTGTCACATTCTGGATAAAGGCCGATTTCATCTTGTCCGACTCCAGGGCGTGGTCGTAGGCTTTCTTCAGCTGACGCATATGGCGACGACGGGCAAAAATGATATATGAAAGTGCTGCCACAAGCATTGCCAACAGCAGGATTCCTATGGTCAGGGCGATGCTTCGGTTGCGTGCCGACTTCCGATCTATGTCATGAAGTGTCAGCTGTTCACGGACACCTGCCATACTGTTTATCAGCACCACGTTGTTGGCGGAGTCGTTAGCCGCAGTCTCCTTGCGAAGTGATTCGTAGGCCTCCTCCCATCTGCCAGCCATCTCGTATACCTTGGTGATGGCACTGCCGCTGTCGTCGCCCAGTTCCTTCTTGGCCAGTGCCACAGCTTCGTCGGTCTTGCCCATACAGGCCAAGTGATAGACCTCTAATATGCGACCGTGGACAGACGACTTGCCTTCCTCAACACCTTTGCGGTATTCTTTGTAGCCTTCGAGGAACTTGTCGATGTCGCCGCTGTTGAAATAGCTGAGTGTTTTGCGGGTCTCAATGTCGAACACGCGTTCTGGTGAATATTGCTTGGCAATCTCCAAGGCGCGTTCCAACAGTTGTCGAGCTTCCTCAGGATTCTCGTCAAGTTCCACATTCACTAGGTTCAAGTAGATGGGGGGCATGCTCTCGTAGTAGCCGTATTTCTCCATCTCGCTGATGACGAAGTGGAAATTGCGCCTGGCAGCCTCCTTATTGCCGCAATAACGGTTCAGATGACCTAACATATTATAGGCCATATACATCTCCTTATCCAACTTCTTCTCGCGCAGTTCCATAGAGAGGTTACGCCCCAGGACATAAGCCTCATAGATGTTCTGACGGTTCAGCTGGAACACAATCTCATTGCATCGCTGGGTATAGTAGGCGTGCAGATCGCCTTGCTTCAGCAGATAGTCTTGCAGCCGGGTGACGGCAGGGAAGAAACGTGCACTGTCGCCATCGTTGAAAGCATGATGCATGGAATCCCTCAGGGCCAAATACTCTGGGGACTGCTTGTAGTCGTCAGCAGCCTGAGCTTGACCTATTGTAAACAGCATGGTCAGTGCCAAAAGGATGGTTCTCGTATCCATAGTTGTGATTCTAATGAATTCTGAGTGCAAAGATACAAAAAAAAGTGAAAAAGTGAAGAGTGTAGAGTGAAAAATTTTCTGCCGCTTCATATTTTTCATGATAATTAACTAACTTTGCACCCGATGGAGATACAACCGATAGCTCATTTTCGTTCGCCATTGAAGTCAAAGTTCGGTATTCCGCGTCAGAGTGGCCTTGCCGAAAGCCTTATGGGCAGCATTGTCTTCGCCCCCCCATATCGCCGTATGGAGGCCCTTCGTGGTATTGAAGATTTCGACTTTCTATGGCTGATTTGGGAGTTTTCTGCCAACGCATCAACACCAAGCCTGACGGTACGACCTCCACGATTGGGGGGTAACAGGCGGATGGGTGTCTTTGCCACGCGTTCTCCTTTCCGACCGAATCGTCTGGGACTGTCATGTGTGAGGTTTGACAGAATAGAGGAACATCCGGATCTAGGGCCAGTGATTTATGTGAAGGGTGCTGATCTGATGGACGGTACACCTATCTATGACATCAAACCATACGTGGTCTATGCCGACAGCCATCCAGAGGCTAAGAGCGGATTCGTGGATCAGACGGAATGGAAGTCGCTGCGTGTGAAAGTGCCAGAACATTTGGCTCGCCTTTTCTCATCAACAGACTTGGAAACCCTGAGACAAACACTGGCGTTGGATCCCCGTCCTTCCTATCATGATGATGCAGAAAGGATTTATGGAATGCCTTTTGGCGATTATGATGTCCGTTTCCTTATAGATGGTGAGGTCGTCAGGGTTGTCGACTGTGTGGACTTGCCTAAAAAGTAGCGTCGTCCATCTCACGATCGAGTTGTCCTCGCCAAAGGTATTTCCTGGTTTCATGCACGATGATGCCGCTGAGGCATAACAAAGAAATAAGGTTGGGTATGGCCATCAGGGCATTCATACAGTCGGCCAGATTCCAGACAATCGCTAAGTTGACAACACTGCCGATCAATACGGCGGCGATATAGATAATTCTGTAGGCAATGACCCATTTCTTGCCCTTCAGATATTCTACAGCCCGTTCACCATAGTAACACCAGCCTAAAATGGTGGAGAAAGCGAAGGTCAACAGACCGAAGGTGAGCAAGGGTGTTCCAATGACGGGAATCTTGGCGAAGGCAGCTTTGGTCAACGTGGCACCATTTTCATAGCTGATATCAGGGTAGGCGAGTATACTGCTCACAATCACCATGCCTGTCAGGGCACAGATGACGACTGTATCCCAGAAGGTTCCACTGGAAGAAACCAATGCCTGACGAACGGGGTTACGCGTCTGGGCCGCAGCAGCAACGATGGGAGCAGAGCCAAGACCAGACTCATTCGAGAAGAGACCTCGAGCGATACCGAAGCGGGCAGCCATCATCACAGTCGTGCCAATGAAACCGCCACCTGCTGCCTGTGGACTGAAGGCTGAGACAACAATCAGTTTCAGGGCTGGCCATAAGTATTCTGCATTCAGAAAGAGGATAATGATGCAGCCAATCACATAGAAGAAAGCCATGAACGGAACCAGCATACCACATACACGGGCAATGCTCTTCACGCCTCCCAAGACCACCGCCCCTGTTATCAGACAGACAAAAGCGCCTGTAATATAGGGTGAGATGCCGTAGGTCTCGAAAGTAAGGGTGGCGATGGCATTGGCCTGCACAGTATTACCGATACCGAAGGAGGCGCAGGCGGTGAAGATGGCGAACAAGACGGCTAACCATTTCCAGCCGAGACCACGCTCCAAGGCATACATAGGACCTCCCAACATTTTGCCTTCGGCTGTCTTCGTGCGGTATTTGATGGCTAAAAGACCTTCTGCATATTTTGTGGAGATGCCGAAGACACCCGTCAGCCAACACCACAAGACGGCACCTGGTCCACCTAAGGCTACAGCTGTGGCCACACCGATGATGTTGCCTGTTCCGATGGTGGCTGCCAAAGCGGTGGCCAGCGACCTGAACTGTGATACATCGCCGCTTGCATTCGGATCACGCTTCACAGAGAGTCGGATGGCTGTGAAGATCTTACGCTGCGGGAATCGTAGGATGATGGTTAAATAAATATGTGTACCTAATAATAATATAATCATCGGCCAGCCCCATAGCCAACCACTTAATACTTCTAATGCTTGGTTTATCCCATCCATATTTTCCCTTTTAGCTTTTTACTTTTTTACCTTTCCAAATCTGATCTCTACTTTCTGGTATCCCATTGAGCGCAGCAGTTTCCTGAAACTCTCGCGGGCATTGTCTTCTGCCGTACGGAGGTTGGTCGGTGTCAGACAGTGGGCAATCATTTTCCGATAAGCTTGCTTGTACATCGCCTCACGATCAGCAGCCTTCCATGTGCCACTCTCGAAGAATGACTTCGTACGGGCTTCATCGATAAAGTCATGGTCCAGGAGTCCTACCTTGGGCAGCGTCAGGAAAAGGGAGTCGTTGCGTTGCTGTATCCAACCAGGTTCTACTTGTTTCATATTCACTCCCAATCGTAGGGTGCCGTAATAGATGCGCACCAACTGGTCATCACTAAAGAGACGTTTGCGGGTGGTGTCCACCAGTTCCTCAGTGCTGATGCTCAGGAATTCCCATTCTCCAACGGCCTTGATGCTCTCTATCTGTGTCGGTGTGAGGCCGATGCTGTCGTCTGCGCCCATTTCCAGGCGGGCATCGCCTAAGGAACGGTATAGCCATACAGCTAACAGGACAACTGCGATAATGGCGGCAGCAATGGTGATGCTTCGGATGTTCTCTATCGTCTTTCTCATGGGATGATCTCTAGCAGTTTCTTTAAATCGCCTATGCCGTATTGCTTGCGGTAGGCAATGGTGATGTTCTCTTCCTGATAGCCTAATTCCGTCAACATCGGTACCAGGATGCGAGCGGAGTTCTCGCGGGCAAGCTCAAAGATGCCCAACTGTGGAATGCTCTGGATGATGGCTGCTCGGCCCTGCTGCTCATAGTTGGTCATCTCGGCATCGCTGAAATGAGCGCGGGAGAGGGCTACGTATTCGCGTATCTCTTTCTGGTTGATCTTTGAACTGGTCATCATCACTTTGGGCTCGGGCAACAGAACGGTAATCTTGTCGCCAGAGCGTTCGATGTTCTTCTCCGAGAACTGACTGAAATCGATATAGGCCTTGAGGGTGGCATCCATGGGGATGGCTATCTTACGTTCGCCCAAAGGAACCTTGAAATTGAAATCCTTCTGAAGAAGGCTGCCTCTCAGACGGATGACATCATCGTGGGTCACAATCTTATGTACTTTGACTTCAGCAGTATAGAGTCGTGAACATTTTTGTATTTGCGTTATCAGCATCGGCAAGGTGTCAGTGGCTTGATAGACACTGTCTCTGTCTGCTTTCTCACCCTTGCAGGCGCCGAGGACTAGCAGAACGATAGGTATGATGTATAAGATTCTTCTCATACTCGTTGATAATTATTGGGCAAAGATAGTAAAAAAATGGCAGTTTGCTGAAAGTCAGGACATTTTTTTGTGATTCTATTAAACTTTTTTGCTGTTTTGGCGTCAAAAAGATAGTTGTGATACAAATTAATTAGTTAGAAACATTAAAAATTTTAGGAAAATGAAACGATTCGTAATGATTTTGACAGCCACTGTACTGATGGGTACAACCGCTGTAGCTCAAGACAACAATGGACCCCGTCCACAGTTTGACAGAACAGAGATGATCAAGCAGCGTACAGATGCGATGGTTGAGAAGTACAAACTTGATGCGGACCAGGCCAAGAAACTTCTGGAGTTGAATACCAAGAATGCTGAACAGATGGGTCCTGGCATGGGTATGGGCCGAATGGGTGGCCGTCGCGGCGGAGGTGGCTTTGGACAGCGTCCCGGTGGCGGTGCACAGGCTGGCGCTCCCCAGATGGGTGGCGGTGGTCGTCCTGAGATGACAGAAGAGCAGCGCGCACAGTTCGAGCAGATGCGTAAGCAGAGGGAGGAAAATCAGAAGGCTTACGAGGCTGAGCTAGAGAAGATTCTGACGCCTGATCAGTTCAAGAGCTATCAAGAGGATATGAAACAGCAGCGCGAGCAGCGTGGTCGCGGTATGGGTGGCCGTCGCGGTGGTGGTGGCCCCGGTTTTGGCGGTAGAAACTAAAAAGAAGTCAAAAATATTTGGTTGTTTACCAAGAAAACACTATCTTTGCAGCTGAATCATTAAACCAAAAGTAATGAAGAGGCTTGTAAAGATAGTGTTTTTTTCTGTGTTGGCCATGCTTGTTGCCAGCTGTGGTGAAAAAAAGAAGCATGACGATATCATTGCACCGAAAGCAGAGAAGCCTAAGTTGGTGGCTCCCGTTCGTATGCAGGATTATAAACAAACAACGGACATCAAGTGGCTTAATAAGAATTATCAAGTCGAAGTGTATCGTACGCCTGATGACAGTCTTCGCATGGTGAAGGATGAAACCGGTCAGAAATTCATTGATAATCGTATATCATTGCGTATCATCCGTGCCGATGGTAGTGTGTTCTTCAGCAAGTCGTTCACCAAGGCAGCCTTCGAAAGCTTGTTGAACGATGATTATCGGAAAACTGGAATCTTGGAAGGATTGGTGTTCGACAAGGTGGAGGGCAACAATCTCTTCTTTGCTGCGAGCGTCTGTCATCCTCAGACGGATGAATACATTCCGATGGTGGTGTCGGTGAGCAATCTTGGTGATGTGGGAATCAGACTTGATGACCAAATGGATACGAATGGTGATGATGACGAATGAAAAAGGGCAGATCACGTTTGACAGTTTCATACGTGGATCCATCGGTGTTTTGATACTGGTGGGCATCGTGATGTTGCTCAACAGACTGAGTAATGTACTCGTTCCCTTCTTCCTTGCCTGGCTGATTGCCTATATTTTGTTCCCGCTGGTGAAGTTTTTCCAGTATCGTTGTAGGATGAAATACCGTATTTTCGGAATTCTCAGTGCTTTCCTGGTAACAGGTATTGTCTTGACGGCTGTCTTCTGGCTGATGATTCCGCCAATGGTGGAAGAGAGCCTGAGGGTGAAGGATCTGCTAGTTGCCTATGTTACCAACAACGAGACGGTGAGTAACATTCCTAAAATGATTCAGGAATACGTGCGAGACCATCTCAGTGCTGAACAGATACAGGCCATTGTGACTCAGGATGGTTTCATGGAAGGCATCAAGGTCACGCTTCCGAAACTGTGGGATGTCATAACCCAGTCCATCAGTATCGTGTCGAGTATGTTTACGCTGACGATGGTGGCTCTCTATACATTATTAATATTATTAGATTACGAGGATATCAGTCGTGGATGGCCTAATCTGCTGCCGGAACGTTATCGCGGCTTTGCCATACAACTGGTCAGTGATATAGAGATAAGCATGAACAAGTATTTCCGTGGACAGGCACTCGTTGCCCTTTGCGTGGGCATACTGTTCAGTATTGGTTTTCTGATTATCGATTTCCCTATCGCAGTTGGCTTGGGCCTGTTTATCGGCCTGCTTAATATGGTGCCTTACTTGCAACTGATAGGTTTTGTACCGGCCATCCTCCTCGCTATCGTCAAGGCGGCAGATACAGGTCAGAACTTCTGGTTTATCATGCTGCTGGTGCTTATTGTGTTTGCTGTGGTACAGATTATCCAGGATACCTTCCTCACACCGAAAATCATGGGTCATGTTACGGGCCTTCATTCAGCCATCATCCTGTTGTCGCTTTCTATCTGGGGCTCGCTGTTGGGTGTACTCGGTATGATCATTGCCTTGCCCCTTACCACGCTGAGCATTGACTATTATCAGAAATATGTTATCAGGAAAAAAGAAACGCTTATCAAACAATAAGAGACGCTTCTAATGTTTTCCAGTTGTCGCTGAAGTCGGTCATTGAGGGGAAAAGCAAGTCGGCATTGGCGTCTAAAAGCACTTGCGCAGGCAGGGGGCCTGTATTGACGGCGATAGTAAATATCTTGGCGGCTGCGCCAGCGCGGATGCCTAAAGGAGCATTCTCCACAACAAAGGCTTCATAAGGCTGCAGGTTTCCTGCTTTGCGAAGTCCCGTTAGATAGGGATCAGGTTTGGGTTTGCCACGACGGACATCGTAGGCGGTGGTAATTTGGGCCTCGTCGACGAACGTTCCGAAGTCTTTGAGAATGCGCTTAATCAGTGGCTTTTGTCCACTGCCTGTGACGACACCAATCTGGATGTCGTCATTGTGTATCTGTTGCATTAATTCCAAGATACCCGGCATTATCGGAGCCTCTGGTAGTTCATGGAAGATCCGGCTCTTTACGTCATACATCTTCTGAGCCTCTGTTTCGTCAATCTCACGACCTTGCTGACGCTTCACCATCTGACGGATGGTATCCACACCGCGGGCGCCCTCGGTGGCATAAGCATCATCAGCAGTCATCTCAATACCGAACTGCGCCATCGACTGCTGCCAGGCAATAGCATGATTTGGCATGGAGTCATAGAGCACACCATCCATGTCAAAGAGCACGGCCTTGGGGCTCAGCGCCTCAAAGCCGTGTCTTTCCAGGTATTGCTTAATCGCCAGTTGATACATTATCATTATTTTATTATCAAGAATTTGAGAATTAGAGAATTGTTAAATCCAAGGATTTATGTATTGTATATAATTCTCTAATTCTCAAATTCTTGATATAATACTATTCTTGAGCAAGGCGCTCCTTGATGGCCTTGCTTTCTGCCTCGTAGCCGGGCTTATCTAACAAGGCGAACATATTCTTCTTATATGCCTCTACACCAGGCTGGTTGAAAGGATTCACACCCAGCACATTGCCGCTGATACCACAACCAATCTCGAAGAAGTAAATCAACTGTCCGAGATAACGCTCATTCAGTCGAGGCATGCTGATGCGGATATTGGGAACGCCACCGTCGACATGAGCCAGTTTGGTACCAAGCTCTGCCATCTTGTTCACCTCATCTACACGCTTGCCTGCCAGGAAGTTCAGACCATCCAGATTCTCCTCGTCTGAAGGGAAGAGCAATTTCTTCTCAGGCTCTTCGACGCTGATGACGGTCTCGAAAATGGTGCGCTCACCATCCTGAATCCATTGTCCCATAGAGTGCAGGTCGGTAGTGAAGTCTACTGATGCAGGGAAGATACCCTTCTTGTCCTTACCCTCGCTCTCACCATAGAGCTGCTTCCACCACTCGCTCATGAAGTGTAGTTTTGGCTGGAAGTTCACCATGATCTCAATCTTCTTACCACTCTGGTAGAGACCGTTACGAACGGCAGCATATTGGGCAGCAGGGTTCTCTGCAAAGGGAACATCCTTGCCACAAGCCTTTTCCATATCCTGAGCACCAGCAACGAGTTCTTTGATATCGAAGCCTGCGCAGGCGATGGGCAGAAGACCTACTGGAGTCAGCACTGAGAAACGGCCACCTACGTTGTCGGGGATGACAAAACTCTTGTAGCCTTCCTTGTCTGCGCAAGTACGGGCAGCACCCTTCTTGGCATCAGTGATAGCCACAATCACCTTCTTTGCCTCTTCTTTACCACGCTGGGCCTCGCACTGTTTCTTCAGCAGACGGAAAGTCAGGGCTGTCTCAGTGGTGGTGCCACTCTTAGAGATGTTGATCACACCGAACTTCTTGTCCTTCAGATACTCAGTGAGCTCGAAGAGGTAATCCTCACCGATATTGTTACCTGCGAAGAGAATCGTAGGATTCTTCTTGTCGCCAACCAACCAGGCAAAAGAATTGCTCAGTGCCTCAATCACAGCGCGGGCTCCAAGATAAGATCCACCAATACCTGCGACTACGACAGCCTCGCAGTTCTCGCGAAGCGTATTGGCACAGGCCTGCAATTCGTCAAGGAATGCAGGGGTGATGCTGGAGGGCAGATGAAGCCATCCTAAAAAGTCGTTACCTGGGCATGTGCCCTCTTCCAATGCCTTTTGAGCCTCTTTTACCTTAGGTTCAAAACTCTCCACTGCTCCTTCCTTCAGGAAGCAGGCAGCCTTTGTGATGTCAAGTTTAATGTTACTCATATAAATATGATCTTTGATTCTTTTGTATCTTATCCGTTTGCAAAGATACAACTTTAATTCGTAACCAAAGAATTTTTGATGAATTATTTGGAATTCCAGTTTTATTTCCCTATCTTTGCACTCGAATAACAACAAAAACCAATAGAATTACAATCGTATGAAAAGGACTATCATGACTTTGACCCTGGCAGCGATGTGCTGCATAGGTGCATCGGCACAAGAGAAACTCTTCAACAGTGCCAGTGTTCAATCCCCCGTCGTCAACAAGGACGGTACAGTGACATTCAATTTGTATGCCCCCAAAGCCGTGAAGGTAGAGGTAACCGGTGATTTCCTGCCCACACAGACCATCGAGGTAGAGGGTTACGGCAAATACGATGCCCCGGGTGTTGCCGCCTTGAAGGAAGGCAAGAATGGTGTGTGGAGCTACACTACCGACAAGCTCGCTCCTGAGATGTACAGCTATACCTTCAACATCGACGGTATGACCGGTGTGAAAGACCCTGCTAATATCTACGTGAACCGCGATATCGTCTCCTTCACCAATATCTTCATCGTCAGCAACGAGAAGGGTGACAAGGGTGATTTGTATAAGGTGAATGAGGTGCCTCACGGTAACCTGAGCAAGGTCTGGTACAATAGTCCCACGTTGAAAATGCAACGTCGGATGACCGTCTACACCCCTGCAGGCTATAACAAGGGTGGTAAATACCCTGTGCTCTATCTGTTGCATGGTGCTGGTGGCGACGAGAACGCCTGGAGTGAACTCGGTCGTGCTGCCCAGATTCTAGACAACCTCATTGCGATGGGAAAGGCCAAGCCAATGATTGTGGTGATGCCCAATGGCAACCCCAATTGTCAGGCTGCCCCTGGTGAGTGGTCATGGGGTATGTACACCCCAGGCTTCCGCGATGCAGGAACAGGTCCTACGACACCTGCCGTTGCTACCATCCCCGAGAGTTTTATGGACATTGTGAACTATGTCGACGCCAACTACCGCACCATTAAGAGTCGTGCCGGACGTGCCGTTTGTGGTCTTTCTATGGGTGGTGGACATACCTTCCACGTTAGTCTGCTCTATCCCACGTCATTCGACTATTATGGTCTCTTCTCTGCCGGTCTGCATTTGAACAGTGGCACCATCCAAGGACAGCCGTTTGCTGATCAGATCAAGAACTCGCCTGACTTTGCCCAGCAGAGTGCAAAACTCTTCGCCAGCAAACCCAAGCTCTATTGGATGGGTATGGGTAAGACCGACTTCCTCTATCAGAGTACCGTCGACCTGCGTAACTACTGGGACAGCAAGGGTTATAAATATGAATATGTGGAAACCGATGGCGGTCACATCTGGCGCAACTGGCGTATCTATCTGACGATGTTTGCGCAGAAGATCTTCAAGTAAACGATAAGATTGCTTCTACCGGAAGGAGTCTGTCAACAGTTTGATTTCAATCTGGGGAGCGATGCGCTCGTATAAGATATTGTAGACGGCATCGAGGATAGGCATATTCACGTGCCAGTGACGGTTGATTTCCTTCATACACTTGGTGCCGAAATAACCCTCGGCTATCATCTCCATCTCGATCTGGGCACTCTTTACACTATAGCCTTTGCCAATCATGGTTCCAAAGGTTCGGTTGCGCGAGAAATTGCTATAGCCTGTCACAAGTAGATCGCCCAGATAAACGCTGTCGTAGGCATTGCGCTCGATGGGATAGACGGCCGTCAGGAAACGGTTCATCTCCTGCACGGCATTGGCCATGAGGACAGCCTGGAAATTGTCACCGTATTTCAGTCCGCTACAGATACCAGCCGCAATGGCATAGACATTCTTCAACACAGAGGAATACTCAATGCCGAGAACGTCTGACGATGTCTTGGTCTTTATAAACTCACTGGTGAGCACATCGGCAAACGCCTGTGCCTTCTCACGATCGGCACAGCCTACCGTGAGATAGGAAAGACGTTCCAATGCCACTTCCTCAGCATGCGACGGTCCACCGAGACAAGCCAGATTGTCGTAAGGCACATCGAATACCTGATGGAAATACTCAGAACAAACAAGGTTCTCGTCAGGAACAATACCTTTGATAGCGGTGATGACAAACTTATCGCGGATACGGGTCTTCAGTTTCTTGAGATGGCCCTTCAGATACGGTGATGGCGTGACAAACACGAGTGTGTCATACTGCTGTACAATGTGGTTGATGTCATTATCGAAGTGAATCTCGTTGACATCGAAATGAACACTGGTAAGATAGGCGGGATTATGGCCGAGGCGTCGGAAATCTTCGATACGGTCGTCGCGACGCATATACCAGCCGATGTGGTGGGTATGTCCCACCACAATCTTGGCTATCGCCGTTGCCCACGAGCCTCCGCCAATAATTGCTATCTTACCACAGTCGAACATCGGACTTTTTCTTTTTTTGCTAATAAATTATTTATTGCTATTCTCAATCCATTGCTGGACCTCGTCGACAGAGGGTTTCTGGAGTTCGAGCTTGTATTTCTTGAAAATCTCACCAATCTTCTGCTGCAGGCCCTGAGGCTTCTCGTCCTTGATGTTTGTAATCAGGTTGAAACCAGCCTTGCGGAGTACTGGAACAATATCCTCTGGTACGCCAATCTCGGCCCACTCAGCTACAGATGACTGAGGAATCTTCTTCTCAGGCTTCATCTGTGGGAACAGCATCACCTCGCCAATGGCGAACTTGCCTGTGAGCAGCATCACCAGACGGTCGATACCGATACCGATACCAAATGTAGGAGGCATACCGTATTGGAGAGCACGCAGGAAGTCGTGGTCGATGATCATAGCCTCATCATCGCCCTTGTCTGCCAACTTCATCTGCTCGATGAAACGCTCCTCCTGATCGATAGGATCGTTAAGCTCAGAATAGGCATTGGCCAGCTCCTTACCATTTACCATCAGCTCAAACCGCTCAGTGAGGCCAGGCTTAGAACGGTGCATCTTGGTGAGTGGTGACATCTCAACGGGATAATCGGTAATGAAGGTGGGCTGGATGAAAGTGCCCTCGCAGAACTCACCGAAGAGTTCATCGATAAGCTTACCCTTTCCCATGGTCTCGTCTACGTCCATGCCCTTAGAGAGGCAGAACGCGCGAATCTCTTCCTCGTTCTTTCCATCGCAGTCGAAACCTGTTTTCTCCTTGATAGCATCGAGGATAGGCAGACGACGGAATGGCGCCTTAAACGAGATGATATTGCCATCGATCTCAACCTCGGGCTTACCATTAACGGCTGTGCAGATTTCCTCCAGCATCTTCTCGGTGAAGGTCATACCCCACAGCAGGTCTTTATAGCTTACGTAGAGCTCCATGCAGGTGAACTCAGGGTTGTGGGTCTTGTCCATACCCTCGTTACGGAAGTTCTTGCCCATCTCATATACACCCTCGAAACCACCTACGATAAGTCGCTTCAGATAGAGCTCTGTGGCAATACGCATGTACATGTCCTGGTTCAGGGCATTGAAGTGGGTGATGAATGGGCGGGCTGATGCACCACCTGCGATGCTCTGCAGGATTGGTGTATCAACTTCTGTGTAGCCAGCCTCGTCGAGAATACGACGCATAGTGCGGATGATGGTTGCACGCTTCAGGAAGGTATCCTTTACGCCCTCGTTAACCACCAGGTCGACATAACGCTGACGATAACGCAACTCGGGATCATCAAACTTATCGTAGGCCACACCATCCTTGTACTTTACGATAGGCAGTGGCTTGAGGCTCTTAGAGAGCAGCGTGAGCTCAGAGGCATGAACAGAGATCTCCCCAGTCTGGGTGCGGAAAACCTTACCCTTGACACCGATGAAATCACCTATATCGAGCAAACGCTTAAATACATTATTATATAAGTCCTTGTTTTCGCCTGGACAGATGTCGTCGCGGGTGATGTACACCTGGATGCGACCCTTTGAGTCCTGAAGCTCGGCAAATGAGGCCTTACCCATCACACGACGGCTCATCATACGACCAGCGATGACAACCTCACGAGGCTCTTCATCATCCTTGAAATTCTCCTTGATATCAGTGCTGAATGCATTCGTGGGATATTCAGCTGCGGGATATGGGTCGATACCCATATTGCGTAATTCTTGCAGACTCTCTCGTCTGCCGATTTCTTGTTCGCTTAATTCTAAAACGTTCATATTTTTCGAAAAATAATTGCAATTATGGGTGCAAAGTTACGAAAATATCTCGGAAAATGCAAGATTAGGGTAAATATTTGCAAAAAAAGTTGGGAAAGATTTGGTTGTTTATCAAATTGTTTCTATTTTTGTAGCAGAATAACTAAAGAAGTAGCTATGGATCAGAAAACGGTAAAGAAAAGAGTGATTGGCGTTGACATCAGTCTTGATGCTACATCGTATGCAATTGTTGATGTCAGAGGAAACATCTTGGTGAAAGAGAGTTTCCCTACAGAGGACTACCCGGAGATAGGGGGTTATGTGACGAAACTGAGCGATGGCATCCTGAATATGATTGAGGCGAATGGTGGACTCGAGTCCATCCGTTCGGTAGGTATCAGTGCGCCGAGTGCGAACTATAAGCTGGGTAGTATCGTCAACTCTCCCAATTTCCCGTGGAAGGGTGTCATCCCCCTATCTGCATTGCTGCGTGACAGATTGGGTCTGGCTGTGGCTGTGGCCAACAACTCGCATGTAGTGGCACTTGGTGAGCATGCCTTCGGATGTGCTCATGGTATGCGTGACTTCATCGTGATTACCATCGGGTCAGGCCTGGGTAGCTGTATCTTTACGGATGGCACCGTGAAACTGGGTTCTGACGGTTATGCCGGTGAGATAGGACATACATGCATCCAACATGACGGCAGGTTGTGTGGCTGTGGTAACAAGGGGTGTCTGGAGGCATACACGGCTACGAAGGGTATTGTGCGTACGGCACGTGAAATTATGACGGAGTCGGGGGAACCTTCGAAAATGCGACGTGTGCCGAAACTGACGCCAAGGGTGATTGCAGAACTCTGCGACGAGGGCGATGCAATGGCCATTGAGACTTTCCGCAGAACGGGTGAAGCCCTCGGGCTCGGACTGGCCAACTATGCATCTGTCATCAATCCTGAGGCCATCATCTTTACAGGCGGTATTGCAAGAGCAGGCAAATGTCTGATGGAACCTGCGCATAGGGCCTTTGAGGAACATGTGTTTCATAACATCAAGGGCAAGGTGAAATTCCTGACGTCTGAGTTGGACGAAGGTGAACGTAATATCCTTGGCGCGAGTGTGTTGGCTTGGGAGGTGAAGGAATATTCCCTGTTTGTTGAATCATAATGGAAACCAATATGGATACAATTGATCAAATCAAAACCCGGGTGGTTGGGGTGGATATCCGAGAAGTGAGAACCACATACGCGCTCGTGGATATACGTGGCGAGATAATCGCGACCGACTATTTTATGACGATGGAGTATCCGGACGTGTCGGAGTATGTCAGTGCCTTGAGTGAGAAGATCATCATGCTCGTCGAGGAAAATGGTGGCTATGACAAGGTACGTTCTGTGGGCATCAGTGCACCCAGCGGCAATTTCATGACGGGGTGTATTGAAAATGCTGCCAATATGCCGTGGAAGGGTGTCGTACCTCTGGCTGCGATGTTGCGCGACCGTCTTGGACTGGCTGTGGCACTGGCAAACGATGCGCATGTCACGGCATTGGGCGAGAAGGCATTCGGTAGTGCGCATGGTCTTAAAGACTTCGTGGTGGTGTCAATCAGTCACGGTGGTCTTGGCAGCTGTATTTTCATGGATGGCAAACCTCATCTGGGCGTGAACGGATTTGCCGGAGAGGTAGGACACACCTGTGTAGAAGTCGGTGGTCGCGAGTGTGGCTGCGGACGTAAGGGGTGTCTGGAGACGTATTGTTCTGACAAAGGACTTGTAAAGACTGTTGAAGAACTGTTGCAGGCAGAGGAACTGCCGTCGGCCTTGAGAGGACTGAAGAATATCAGTGTGCAGTCGGTGGCCTATTATTGTGATCAGGGTGATCAGGTGGCTATTGAGGCCATGCGGCGTCTGGGATTCATGCTGGGATTGGGCTTGGCCAACTATGCCTCGGTGCTGAACCCTGAGGCAATCATCCTCACAGGTGATATGATGCAAGCTGGTAAATGGCTGCTGAGACCCATGCGGAAGTCGTTTGACGAACATGTGTTCCATAATATTCAGGGTGAGACGCGATTGTTGGTGTCTATCCTGAAGGAGGGTGAACGAGATGTTCTCGGAGCGAGTGCATTGGCATGGGATGTGAAAGAATATTCATTATTTAAATAATACTAAGCATGGAGGAAAATAATATTAAAACGAAAGTCGTCGGTGTGGATATCAGCATCGAGAGTACTACCTATGCGATGGTGGATGTCAGAGGAAATATTCTGGCTGAGGATGCCTTCCCTACATTGGATTATCCTGATGTAAACAATTTCGTTACGGCACTGAGTGAAAAGATCGTGATGATGGTTGAACAGAACGGTGGTTATGAGACCATACGTTCCATCGGTGTGAGTTCACCTAGTGCAAGTACGGTCTCCGGATGTATTGAGAATGCGGCTAATCTGCCGTGGAAAGGTATCGTACCATTGTCTGCCATGCTGCGCGACCGTATCGGTCTGGCTGTAGGCTTGTCTAATGATGCCCATATCTCGGCATTGGGTGAATATGCTTTTGGCAGTGCCCACGGTATGAAGGACTTTATCATTATTAGTTTGGGAGTCGGCATCGGCAGTTGCTTCTTCTCTGATGGTAAGGAACATCGTGGACATGGGGGGTATGCCGGAGAGTTCGGACATACTTGTGTTTATCCGGATGGCCGTCAGTGTGGCTGTGGCAACAAGGGATGTCTGGAGTCGTATGTCGGTGCGAAAGGTATTGTTCAGACAGCTCAAGAACTGATGGCTGAAAGCGATGCACCCTCACTGATGCGCAGTTTGGAGAAGTTGTCGCCACGTACCATCAAGGAATGTTGCGACCAGGGGGATGAGATGGCCATTGAGGTCTATCGGCGTACAGGCCGTATCCTGGGACAGGGTTTGGCTACTTATGCCTCTCTGATCGATCCTGAGGCTATCATCTTTACGGGTGGTATATCCCATGCAGGCCATTGGTTGTTTGATTCGGCAGAGGAAGAGTTTGAAAAACTGGTGTTTGGCAACCTGAAGAAGAGGGTCAGATTCCTCGTCTCAAAGCTCAACGACCGCGAGCGCGACGTGCTGGGTGCCAGTGCCTTGGCTTGGAGTGTGCCTGAGTATTCGTTGTTCAAGTAAGATGAATGTAGAGAAAATCAACCAGATTATATATGAAAGGCCAAATCTGAGTACCGCCCTCGGTATGGAGTTTATCTCCACGCCTGAGGACGATACTTGTTTGGCACGCATGAAGGTTGACGAGCGCAATCGCCAGCCTTTTGGCTTTCTTAGTGGAGGTGCATCGTTGGCTCTGGCAGAGAATGTGGCAGGCGTAGGCTCTTCGGCCCTCTGTCCGCATTGTGCCTGTGTGGGCATAGAGGTCAGTGGTAGCCATGTGAAGGCTGTGGCAGAGGGGGACTGTGTCACGGCTTATGCACGTCTGCTGAATAGGGGGACCACACTCCATGTTTGGAATGTTGACATCAGGAATTCTTCCGGAGAACTGATCTCCAATGTCCGCGTCACCAATTATATCATCAAGCAGAAGAAAGAATGAAGGCATACGCCATATACAGACTACCCCATGAAGACCACGCCACACTGATCCGGCAGACGGAAGGTGAGCCTGAGGAATTTCTTTCTTGTGCAGAATTGAATGGCAGAAGGGGCTTCGTGGTGGCTCCTTTTCAGATGTCTGAACAGCAACCCATTCTATTGATTCGTCCTGACAGTGTCGAGACGATTTTAGTGGAAAGAGGAAAGTGGAAAGTGGAAGGAGAATACTCTGCTGCAGACACATCTCTTTCCTCTTTTCACTTTCCTCTTTCCTCAAAATACACCTACGTCATCGACTTCGCCAATTTCCATTCACAACTCGAACTTGGAACTTTCCGCAAGATCGTCCTTGCCCGTTGTGCTGATGAGAAGATGGAGGAGAAGGTGGAACCGATGGATCTCTTCTATCGGGCCTGTATGCTTTATCCCCGCATGTTCATCGCCCTTGTCTATACGGCGAAGAGCGGCTGCTGGCTGACGGCTACTCCTGAGATTCTCCTCGAAGGCAAGGCCGACGCCTGGCGCACCATCGCTCTGGCTGGAACGATGAAGCTCGAGGGTGACCAACTCAATGGTGAGGGCGAATCCCTGCGATGGAGCACCAAGAACATCCAGGAACAGCGCATCGTCGCAACCTACATCACTGAGTGCCTCGAACAGTTTACGGGCGATTTCCATGAAGAGGGACCTCGCACCGTCAGGGCTGCCAATCTGGTGCACCTGAGGAGCGACTTCACATTCTCACTCCCAGACAACCAACACCTTGGCGACCTCTTGCATACCCTTCATCCTACACCAGCTGTCTGTGGATTGCCAAAACGTGAGGCGTTCCAGTTTATCATAAAGAATGAACATACACCACGCCGTTATTATAGTGGGTTTATGGGTCCCCTTCAGATGGAGGATACTCATCTGTATGTCTCACTTCGTTGTATGAATATCGAGGGGAAAATCTGTCATCTCTATGCTGGCGGAGGCCTTCTCAAAGACAGCCAGGAGGAACAGGAATGGCAGGAAACAGAAGCAAAACTAGAAACAATGAGAAGATGTATAGCAATAAAGAAAATGTAAATATCCTGACTTCGCTGCTGCGTGAGCACGGCATACGTTATGCCGTCTGTTGTCCTGGTAGCAGGAACTCACCCATCGTGCACAATCTCAACGAGTGCCCGGATATCGCGTGTTATCCTGTCACCGATGAACGCAGTGCAGGTTTCTATGCCTTGGGCATGAGCCAGTGTCTGAAAGAACCTGTAGTCGTGTGTGTCACTTCAGGCACAGCACTGCTCAATCTCGCCCCTGCCGTGGCTGAGGCGTATTATCAGCATATCCCTTTAGTGGTGATTTCGGCTGACCGTCCTCAGGCTTGGATAGACCAGCTCGATGGACAGACACTACCACAGCCCGATGCCCTCGGACGCTTCGTGAAGAAGGCCGTCTCGTTGCCAGAGGTAATTTCTTCCCCTCCTGAGTTAGGAAAGGCTACGGGTAGGCGAGCTCTGCTCGGGAATGGGGTTAGGGGTGGTCTGAACGAGCCGCATTGGTACTGCAACCGACTTGTCAACGAGGCTTTGCTCGAAAAGCATGCTCCTGTGCATATCAATGTGCCCATCAGTGAACCCCTCTTCGACTACAACGTTGCCGAACTCCCCGTGGAACGAAAAATAGAACTGCTGCCAGCCGACATCACCAATCAGACGCTGAGTCATGTCTGCCGAATGTTCATGCAGTCGGAACGTCCTTTGCTCGTTGCAGGACAACCGATGAACCCAGGTTATGACGAGGCCGTTTGTCTTATCGGCGATGATGAGAGTTATGTGCCTGACCTGGTACTGTATATCGGAGGTTCCATCGTCAGCAAGCGCTTAAAGCGATTCCTTCGCAAGGCCAAGGAAACGTGGGTGGTCAATGCCACGGGCGAGGTTACTGATACCTTTATGAACTTGACGCGCGTCATTCAGGGCGATGTTGCAGTGGTGGAAGATCAGATTCGCTTCCTGCTTGAACAACAATCACATCCTTTCGTCCAGAAATGGGAGACCTTGCTGTCAAAAGTCCGTGCTCATGCTGCTGCCTATCAGCCAGATTATTCCGAAATGGCTGTTGTCAAGTGTTTCGAGACGCAAATAACTATTCACTCATCACTATTCACTATTCACTACGCCAACAGCACCGCCATTCGTCTGGCGAACATCTTCGCCCAGCATAGTGTCTACTGCAATCGTGGTGTGAATGGCATCGAAGGCTCCCTCTCCACTGCCGCTGGCTTTTCTGTGGTGACTGAGGATAATGTTTTCTGCGTCATTGGCGATTTGAGTTTCTTCTACGACCAGAACGCTCTTTGGAATCAGAACCTTCGAGGCAACTTCCGCATCCTTTTGCTCAACAATGGCAAGGGCGGTATTTTCAACCTGTTACGAGGCTTGGAACAGAGTCCTGCCCGTGATAAATATGTCGCTGCCGAGCATCACACCTCCGCTGAGGGCATTTGCCAGCAGAACGACATCGTCTATCTCAAGGCCGAGAATATGGAGCAGCTCCAACAGGGTGTTTCCACCTTATTAAATATTAATAGCTCGCGTCCCGTCCTCCTTGAAGTCTTCACCGACCCTGCTGAGGATGAACGCGTATTCAAGGATTATTATAAAACACTGAGAATATGAGAAATTGGAAAGAAATACGTCAGTTCGAGGAGATTATCTTCGAAGAATATAACGGCATTGCTAAGATCACCATCAACCGTCCGCAGTATCGCAATGCCTTTACCCCCAAGACCACATGGGAACTCTCCCAGGCTTTCGCCATGTGTCGTGAGATGCAGGAAATCTCTGTGGTATTGCTCACAGGTGCCATGTCTGAAGTGCCTGAGGGCAAGACGCTTGCTGATGTCAAGCACGCTTTCTGCTCTGGCGGCGATATGCATGTCAAAGGTCGTGGCGGCTATGTCGATGAAGAAGGCGTTCCTCGCCTGAGTGTCCTAGACGTTCAGATGCAGATTCGCCGTCTGCCCAAACCCGTCATCGCCATGGTCAATGGCTATGCCATCGGTGGTGGACATGTGCTCCATCTCGTCTGCGACCTCACCATAGCCTCTGAAAATGCCATTTTCGGACAAACAGGCCCCAAGGTCGGTTCCTTTGATGCAGGTTTCGGCTCTTCTTATCTGGCTCGCATCGTGGGACAGAAGAAAGCTCGCGAGATATGGTTCCTCTGTCGTCAATACACGGCTCGTGAGGCCGAGGAGATGGGCATGGTGAATAAGGTGGTTCCCATCGAGCGTCTTGAAGACGAGTGTGTCGAGTGGGCAGAAATCATGATGGAGCGTTCACCGCTTGCCCTCCGTATGATCAAGGCTGGCCTCAATGCTGAACTCGACGGTCAGGCGGGCATCCAGGAACTCGCTGGCGACTGCACCATGCTTTACTATTTCCTCGATGAAGCTCAGGAAGGTGGCAAGGCTTTCCTCGAGAAGCGTAAACCCGACTTCAAGAAATACCCCAAGCTCCCATGACCTACCGCATCGAGGAGCGTCTGCTCCATTTCAAACAGCCTGCAGGCACCTCTCGTGGCGTCTACACCACCCGCAAGATCTGGCTCGTCCATCTCTACGATGGTGATCGTCATGGAGTAGGGGAGTGCGCCCCTCTTCCAGATCTCAGTTGTGACTTCCTCCCCAACTATGCAGAGGTGCTGGAATGTCACACTGGGGACAGGAACCACTGTGACATTCCTAGCGCATGTCACAGTGGTTCCTGTCCCCAGCGTGACATATTGACGGCGCCTGGTCTCCGCGATTACCCGTCGATGCTCTTCGGTTTGGAGACAGCCCTGCTGAATCTCCAGAATGGTAATCGTCTGTTTGATACCGCCTTCTCTCGTGGCGAGGTCGGCATCCCCATCAACGGCCTCGTCTGGATGGGCAATCACGAAGAAATGCTCCGTCGTATGGAAGAAAAGCTTGAAAAAGGCTTCCATTGCATCAAACTTAAGATCGGTGCCATCGATTTTGATCAAGAACTCGACCTAATCCGTCGCATTCGTGATCGCTTCTCCTATCACGAGGTGGAGCTTCGTGTGGATGCTAATGGCGCATTCCCCTTTGACGAAGCACTCTATAAGCTTGAGCTGCTGTCGCAGTATAATATCCACTCCATTGAGCAACCTATCCGTCAGGGCCAATGGGCTTACATGGCTCAGCTTTGTCGCGAGTCCCCACTTCCCATCGCCCTCGACGAAGAACTCATCGGCGTCAACGACCCTGAGATGAAGCGTCACATGCTCAACATCATCAAGCCCCGTTATATCATCCTAAAACCCTCCCTTCATGGCGGTATGTCCGGTTGTCGTGAGTGGATTGATATCGCCCGCGATATGGGTGTCGGCTCGTGGATTACCTCCGCCCTCGAGAGCAACATCGGCCTCAATGCCATTGCCCAGTTTGCCTCCTCCGTCTATGGCGACAATATCACCATGCCTCAGGGCCTTGGCACTGGCCAACTCTTCACCGACAACTTTGATCTGGGTTTAGAAATTATTGGAGACCGGCTTTACAAAACAAATTTGTGAAATACGTGTAATTCGTTGTCTGAAAAAATGTCTCTTGAAGAATTCTTGTCAGAGTGGAATAGTCCCAGCCCTTACGTCCATGTCCAGACCAGTGGCTCTACTGGCACTCCCAAGCCCATGCTGGTCGAGAAGTCCCGGATGCTCGCCTCTGCCCGCATCACCAACGACTTCCTTGGCCTCCACCCTGGTGACACTACTCTCCTTTGCATGTCCCTCGACTTCATCGCTGGTAAAATGATGGTTGTCCGCGCCCTCGAACGTCACCTCAATCTTATTACTGTCGAACCTTCAGGGCATCCGCTATGTCACACTGGGGACAGGAACTGCTGTGACATTCCCAGCGAATGTCACAGCAGTTCCTGTCCCCAGTGTGACATTTCCTTCGCTGCGATGGTTCCTTTGCAGGTCTACAACTCCCTCCAAGTTCCAGAGGAGCGTGAGCGACTAAAGCAAATAAAGCATTTGATCATTGGCGGAGGTGCCATTGACGATGACCTCGCTGCAGAGCTCAAGACCTTCCCCAATGCTGTCTGGAGCACCTACGGCATGACCGAGACCCTCTCCCACATCGCTCTCCGTCGTCTCTCCGGCCCCGATGCCTCAGATTGGTATACGCCCTTCCCCTCCGTCACCGTTTCTCTCTCTGACGACTCCACTCTCATCATCGATGCTCCTGAAGTCTGCGCAGATCGTTTAATCACCAACGACATCGCAAACATATTTTCCGATAATTCGAAATTTCGAATTATCGGAAGAAAAGATAACACCATCTGCTCTGGTGGTCTCAAAATCCAACCCGAGGAACTCGAGCGTCAGCTCCGTCCTCACATGCGCGTACCTTATTTAATTAGTAAACGTCCAGATTCCAAATTTAGCGAAATCGTTGTCCTCCTCACCGAAGGTCCTACAGACGATGCCCGTCAGATCTGTGAGCGCGTCCTTCCCAAATACCACCATCCACGCGCCTATGTCCATGTCGTCCATATCCCTCTCACTGCCACTGGCAAACCTGCCCGTCGTGAGGCCGAACGTCTCGCACAATAGTAAAAATCCCCTCGCAGCAGTTCTGCAAGGGGATTATCTCGTTTGTAATCGTCAGTGACCGATTATTATGGGATATAGAACCAATCCTTGGGTACGCATTGACGCTCAGGCATCCACTCCTGAGTAGGTTCGACGGCGATAATCATAGGCACGTCGCCTGCTCTTGGGAACTTGATCTCTACGTAGACACCATTCTTCTGCTTCACTGAGATTGAGATGTTGTTCGTATCAGGATTCCAGCCGGAAACGTTCTTCTCGATCTTCACGTCCTTGTCGAGCTGACCTTCCATCTCTCCGAAATCCGTGTTACCCACCTTCAGAGTGAAGGGTAGGATACCACCTAGATGACGAATCGTGGCCTTCTGCGACTTGTCGGTCCTGTAGACGATGTCCTTGATGAGTTTGACCCTCTCTCCAGCCGCATTAAGCTCGTAAGTGACACGGTGCTTCTCGGTCGTGTTTTCCGTCACGTCGACCACGATGTCGTTAAAGTCGAAGTCGTCGGTAGCACCCAGGTCCTCGATCATATAACGCTTGGTAATGTTCGTCTTTATATCATAGCTGTCGTTTTCAATCTTGATTGTAGGAGGCGTATCGGGATTACCCACCATTACCATCACCATGTCGTTATAGTCGAAATCATAGTCGTAGCGATCTTCCATACCGATATACTGCACTATGGAGTTATCCTTCAGGGGTACACCTTCGGGTTTGACCTCTGTATCGATGATGATGGCACAGCCCGTAGCCGTACTAGCACTGGCGGCAGCACCATTGTTGATCTTGTCGAGATACACCTCCACCGGTGTTCCCACTGGTGCCGTGATGTGCACACCAGGCATAGTGCTACGATTGTTTACCGTCAGCACACCGTTCTTGATCGTTGTCGACGTGGCCATACCGTTCACATAAGGTTTGGTATAATCCGTCCAAAACTTATGGTAGACTTGAACGGGATCAGCATCGCCCACCTTCACATAGAGGTCGTGTGTCCATTGCCCCTGACAGCTGATGGGGTAGATATAGAAATCGTTGGATGGTGCCACCAGCATGGCTGATTCACCATAATGCTTCACCTTATCGGGCAACTTCAGGGGTACATCATTGTAGATAGCCTCATTCTTGGTGAATTTGTAGGCATACTTGCCGTCTTCTCCGATACTCTCTTCAATGCCGAAGTCGAGACCGTCGATGATTTCCACCGAGATTCCGTCGCTTTCACCACGAGTACCCAGTTGCGCACCCTTGGTGAAATCCCACGTCTGGTTGGGGTTAATGGCGCCATACCGCTTAATAAAATTAGTGGCATACGCTTCTCTCTGATTGTTTTCGTATTGCGATGCATCGAAAACCTCGTTTTTTGCACAAGCCGTCAGCATCGTGACGAAACCTGCTGCCAGCAGTCCATAAATGTTCGTCTTTCTCATACCGATAATTATTAATAGTTTTGTTAATTTTTGTTATTTGATTGCAAAGATAGATAAAAATAATGAATTTGCACACATTTTAAGTCTAAAAATTATTCTTTTGATAGGTTTTTAGTCACAATCGAACATAAAGTGGTATAATTGTGCCTTAAAGATTTGGCTGTTTCAAGATAAACCACTACCTTTGCACCATGACAAATCATCGTTTTTTCACCATTCTCATAGTCATCATGATTGTGTGTGAGGCTATGGCGGGGCGCCCGAAGATAGGACTGGCCCTCGGAGGCGGTGGCGCCAAAGGAGCGGCAGAAGTGGGCGTGCTGAAAGTGCTCGAGGCAGCAGGCATTCAGGTTGACTACATCGCTGGCACTTCCGTCGGTTCCATCGTCGGAGGACTCTATGCTGCCGGCTATTCGGCCAACGAACTGGAGACGATGTTCCAGACCCAGGAGTGGCTCTCGCTACTCACCGACCGCAAGGCCTCGCTCAGCAATGAACCCTATCAGACCGTCAATGGCGTGACCTATATCTTCGGTTTCCCCGTGGTTGATCGTAACAGCAGTATCTTCGGCGTGATGAGGGGTGGGAGGATAGAAGAGGTGCTCGACTCGATGCTGGCAGCCAAGGGTTGTGCAGAATTCGAGAGATTAAAGATTCCTTTCCGTTGTGTGTCGGCCGACATCCGTTCTGCCAAGGAAGTTGTGCTGTCGAAAGGTCCTGTCTGCAAGGCCATGCGAGCTTCGATGGCCATCCCAGGCATCTTCAAACCCGTAGAGATCGGCGACCGGTTGCTCGTTGATGGTGGTATGCTTAATAATTTGCCCGTTGATGTCTGTCGTAAGATGGGCGCCGACATCGTGATAGCCATCGACCTTCAGCAGAGTGAGCAGAAACCACGCAAGCAGTCTGACCTGAGCATCCTGTCGGGCATTGCTGATTTCCTTGGCATCGGAGGCATCCTCGAATGGATCACCAACCGTCCCGACATCGATAAATATCTGGAGAACCGCAAGATGGCCGACATCTACATCCACCCGAGCCTCCCCGATGCTGATGCCTCCAGCTTTGGCAACAAGAACGCCGCCCGCATGATCCAGGCCGGTATCGCCGCCGCCCGGCAACAACTCCCAGAGCTCCAGCACGCCATCAACTCGAAATAATATGACCGAACTCCTTCACACCAGGTTCTTGTCGATTTTAAGCTCTCGGCGCTGAGAAATCACTTTAATCACCATAGTTAAATTTAGTTTCGTTTGTAAATAAAATTATTGGTTGGTTTCAGTGTCGTCTGAGAAGGTTTTAAACGGGTTGTTAATAGAAAATTTTGCAAGTATTAATGCATGCAATTTCTAGATTTAAATCTCGCAATTATTACCCTTAATTCCAGGTTTGAACCGCATTTCTTTGACGTTATAAATGTACTAAAAATTCAAATACAAAGCAAGCCTTTTCCGGCAACTCGACGGCGTACCACGTACCATACGTATCATTGCGATTTTCAATTTCCATTCAAAATTCTCTATTATATTTTATATTATATATATATTATAATATATATAATATAAAATTAGATAATACATTCTTTCTTGCTTGTTAACTTATCGATTTTACAAATGTTACGCATGATACGCGATACGATGCCTTTGTTTACACAAAAAGAGATGCAGCTGCTTTCACAAGTGGCTGCATCTACGATTAGTTAGTAATATGATCAGGTTCAAATTAAGTTGATTGGCCGTTCTCATGCCGCGTTTCGGGCGCGGCGACTGCAGATAACCTGCTCAGCCCTCTCGATAGAAGTCGAGGGCCTCGTAGATCTCTTCCTTCGTGGCGGTCTGGTTGATGCGGATGTCGCCGATACCGCCGAGGAGGGTGAAGTTGATGATGCCTGCGGTGTTCTTCTTGTCATGGGTCATGAGTTCGAAGAGGGTGGGGTAGTCGTCGCAGGTAATGGGCATGCGGCCGTAGTGTTCGCGTATGAAACTGACGGTTTGGCGCATCTTGTCGGTGGGAAAACCGGTCTTGACGGCGCTCAGATAGAGCTCGCAGATGAGGCCATAAGCTACGAAGTAGCCGTGGAGTTGGGGCGTCCGCACAATGGGGACAGTCCCTTCTGTGACACTGCCCTTCGACGGGCTCAGGGACTGCATCACAGAAGGGACAGTCCCCATTGTGCTGAGGGCGAAGCTCTCGAAGGCGTGACCAACGGTGTGGCCGAGGTTAAGTGCCTTGCGGATACCGTGCTCCAAGGGATCTTCAGTGACGATGCGCTGCTTGACAGCCACGCTGTCAGCCAGCATGCGCTGAAGGAGTGAAGAGTGCAGCGTAAAGCGTGAAGAGTCTGTCGTCGACATGGCGTCGATATCAAAGTTGACAAGCTCTGCCCACATCTCTTCATTCGAAATCAGTCCATGCTTGAGCATCTCGGCATAGCCGGAGAGGATGTTCTCGTGGTCGAGGGTGCGCAGGAACTGTGTGTCGAGAATGACCGTGGCGGCATTGTTGAACACCCCGATCTCGTTTTTCAATCCACGGAAGTTGATGCCTGTCTTGCCGCCGACGCTGGCGTCGACCATGGCGAGCAGGGTGGTGGGGATGTTGATGTAGGGAATGCCGCGCTTGAAGGTGGAGGCTGCAAAGCCGCCCAGGTCGGTGACCATGCCGCCACCTATATTTATTAATAAGGTGTGACGGGTACCACCCATGCGTCCGAGTTCTTCCCAGACATGTGCCAATGAATCAAGTGTCTTGTGGTTATCGGTGGCCCCGATACTGATGACTTCAGCACCTTGAAGGCAGGAAAAGCCGCTGACAACAGGCCAGCAGAGTTCTCGGGTGGTCAGGTCGGTGAGAATGAAGAGCCTATCGTGCTCACAGGCCGCGATGGCACTGGCGAGTGACGTTTCCAGATTCTCTGCTATTTCTACCTTCTGGGGGTTCATTATCCTTTAATGGTCATTTTTGCGTTGCAAAGATAGTCAATTTTTTGGAATTATGTCTAAAAAGAAGAAAATAATTGTAGAAATTACCCTTTTTTTCTTCAGGTTGATTAAACTTTTGAAAAATTACTGCGTCAAAAGACCAGAATTTTAAACAACTATCATGAGAAGATTACTTAGTTTGATGATTGTCTGCGTGATGACAATCGCTGGATTTGCTCAACGAACCGTAACGGGTACAGTGGTGGAACAAGACACGAAGGACGCTGTGATTCAGGCCACAGCCTCTCTGTTGAGCGGTGAGAAAGTGGTATCCAATGCCGTAACTAATGCTGAAGGCAAATTTAGTGTGAAGGCGCCGAGTGACGGTACCTTCACACTGAGAATTACCTATGTGGGATTTAAGACCTATACTAAGAAGGTCACTGTGACCGACGGTAAGGGCGTATCGGCCGGCACTATCCAGTTGGCACCTGACGCTATCATGCTGCAGGGTGCAACGGTGACGGCCCATCTGGCCAAGGTGCAGTCGAAGGGCGATACCCTGATCTTCAATGCTGATGCCTATCGTGTGCCAGAGGGCTCCGTGGTTGAGGAACTGGTAAAGCGTATGCCTGGTGCCGATATCGATGAGAACGGTAACATTACCATCAATGGTAAGCAGGTGTCGAAGATTAAGGTAGACGGTAAGGATTTCGGCGACGCCCAGACAGCGCTGAAGAATCTGCCTACTTCTATTATTGAAAAGGTTCGCGCGTATGACGAGAAGAGCGATCTGGCCCGTATTACCGGTATCGACGATGGTAACGAGCAGACGGTGCTCGACTTCGGTATCCGTGCCGGTATGAACCGCGGTATGATGATGAATGCCGATCTGGGTTACGGTACCAAGGACCGTTACTCCGGCCGTCTGTTCGGTATGTACATGCGTGATGACTATCGCGTGATGGGTATGCTCAATGCCAACAACACCAACGACCAGGGCATGGGCGGCGGCGGTGGCCGACGCTTCGGCGGTGGCATGGGTATGGGCGGTGGTGGTCTGAATGCCGCCAAGACCGGTATGATCAACATCAACTACGAGAAGCCCAAACTGATCATTGCCCAGGCCAGTGTGAACGTAAACCATCGTGACGGTGACTCCTGGTCACGCCGATTCTCGGATAATTTCACCGGTGGCGGTATGGATCCCAATGACCCGACGAAGGAGTTGAAGAACATCAATAACTCCATTAACCAGAGCTATTCACGTAATACCAACTGGAGTGTACAGGGTCGTATCGAGTGGACGCCCGACACATTGTGGAATATCGCTTTCCGTCCGACATGGAGCTTTGGCAGCAACGACAGTCAGGGCGATAACACCCAGGCGACATTCAATGCAAACCCCTACGACTATGTCGATTATCAGCTTGACGCTGCTGTCATGGAGAAAATCCTGAGTGATCAGGGTGTTGACGCTCTGAATAGCTACCTCACCAACGGTACCCACAACAAATCGCTGAGTTATGGTGATAACAAGCGCCTCGGCGGTACTTTGCAGATCAACCGTCTGCTGAATGGCAGAGGCCGTAACCTCACCGTACAGCTGACCGGTAACTACAGCGACAATGAGAACAAGCAGTTATCGAACAACCAAACAAAGTTCTTTCAGGGGAAAACCACGAGATACAATGGGGTCGACGGACTGACTGAATATCAGGCTAACCGTTATAACCTGTCACCGACCAAGTCGTGGGATTACAGTGTCCGTGCCACCTATAGTGAGCCGATTGCCTACGCCACGTTCCTGCAGTTCAGCTATACCTTCCAGTATCGCTACAACGAGAGCGACCGTCAGACGTTCGACTATTCTCAGCCACTTCTGGCAAATCCTACCCTGGGTTACGACTTCAGTAGCGTAAAACCTGTATATCGTCAGTGGAGCGACTATTTCGACCTGGTGAATCCCGGTTATTCTCCCGTGAAGGATGATTTCTATTATAGCAAGGATCAGAGCCGTTACTCTGCTTACTCGAACTATATCCATACGGGTGAAATCCAGCTGCGCTTTATCCGCGATACTTACGACTTTAATATAGGTTTCCAGATTGTCCCGCAGACATCGGAGTATACACAGCGCTATCTGGGTGTGGACACCGTTGTGAACCGTACGGTGACCAATTGGAGCCCGACAGCTAACTTCCGCTGGCGTCCTACACAGCAGGGTAGCCTGCAGTTCCAGTATCGTGGTAACACCAGTCAGCCATCAATCGACCAGCTGCTCGTGATCAATGATGATACCGACCCGATGAGAAAGACCACGGGTAACTCTGAACTGAAGCCTTCGTTCACCCAGAGCTTCAACCTGCGCTTCAACAACTACATCATGAACCATCAGCGTATGATCAATGCCAACCTGAACTTCTCGACCACGATGAACAGCATTGTGAACAAGGTGACTTATCTCGATAATGGTGGACAGGAATCACGGCCTGAGAATATCAACGGTAACTGGAATGCCGGTGGTAACATCATGTGGAACTCGGCCATCGACTCACTGGGTTACTTCAGCTATAACGTTTCGCTGAATGAGAACTTCAACCACCGTGTAGGTTATGTGGGCGATATGCAGACCAAGGAGAGCAAGAGAAATTCCACCAATCAGAATATAATCGGTGGACGTCTGGGAGCCAGCTACCGCAACGACTGGTTGGAAGTGGAGCTTAACGGATCGGTGAACTACAACCAGACACGTAATAAGCTGCAGCCGACGGCGAACCTCGATACTTGGACATACTCCTATGGTTTGAATTCCACCATTTATCTGCCTTGGGGTACACAGCTGACGACTGATATCAGTATGAACAGTCGTCGCGGTTATGACGATTCCTCGATGAATACCAACGAGTTGATCTGGAACGGCCAGATTTCTCACAGCTTCTTGCGTGGCAAACCGCTGACGCTCTCTGTACAGTTCTACGATATCCTCGGTCAGCAGTCGAACTTCACAACGACCATCAACCAGATGGCCCGTACAGATAACGAGTATAACGCTGTGACCAGCTACATCATGTTCCGTGCCAGCTATCGTCTGAACTTCTTCGGAACGCGTGCTTCCCGTATGGGTATGATGGGTGGCATGATGGGCGGTATGCCAATGGGCGGTGGCCGTGGTGGTAATCGTGGTGGCAATCGTGGTGGTGGCTTCGGAGGCGGTATGCCGATGGGCGGCGGTGGAATGGGCGGTGGCTTCGGAGGCCCCGGCAGATTCTAAGCCAACCCGCAAAAAAGAAAAAGGCTTCGGTTATTCCGAAGCCTCTTCTTTTGTTTCCTCTGTTTCCTCAGCATCCTTGAAATCGGTGACACCGTTTTCGATGAGGATGTTATACCAGGTGATGAGCTTTTTGATGTGACTGTTCTGTACACGGTCGCGATCCCATTCGGGCAACACCTTGGTGAAATAGTCCTGCAATTCCTTGCCAGAGGCTTTCTTCTCGTTGATGCTGGCCTTCTTGCCGTCTTCGAGCTTCTTCATATTGTCGAGCACGGTCATCAGAGGCACATCGTCGGTTTCTGTGAACATGGCGATATCGCCGAGTGATGTGATTCTGTCGGTGGCGAAAGCCGGCTGACGACGGTGTGTGGCGTCGAGCGCCTCGACGATCAGGTTGTTCTTGCCTCGTGAAACGAGTTTGTAAAGACCGGGCTTGCCGGCAATAGCTAAAATGGTTTCTTTCATGTTTCTTAATATTTTGTTTAATTGTTGTTCGATATTTGCTTCTCCGTCGTTGACAATCTCGAAGTCGGCTCTCGCCTTCACGTCCTCCTGTGGCAGCTGGCGCGCCATCCATTCGAGCACCTTTTCGCGAGAGATGTTGTCACGCTGCATGACGCGCTGGATGCGGACTTCTTCGGGTGCTGTTACCACGATGGTCTTGTCCACCAGATGATAGGCTCCTGACTCAAAGAGGATGGCACTCTCCATCCATTTCATGCCGCTGGTCTCGAAGTCTCGGAACACGGCAGGGTGGACGATGGCATCAATAGCCTTGGCATTAGCTTCGGATGCCAGCAGGAATCTGGCGATGTCGGTCTTTTCCAAAGAACCCACGAGCGCCTTCATCTGTTGCTGGAGTTCTGCAGAGGTGCGCATCAGACGTTTGGCAGCGCTGTCGCAGTCGTAAACCTCATAGCCGCGCGCTATCAGTCGTTGGCAGACGTAGCTCTTGCCGCTGCCGATGCCACCAGTGATACCGATTTTCATCAGCGGGGTTCCTCTTCCTCTATCAGATAGTCGACATGAGTGATGTCCAGTCGGGCACGGGAGATGCCTTGTGGAGAATCTTTCAGATAGATGTGGCACTTCTCCGAGGGATTGCTGGCCAGTTCGTTGTAGTCGGCTACAACCGTGAAATCCTCAGGCCGCAGGTTACGGAAGACGTTGGCTCCCGTGACGAAACGCACCCTGACCTTGGCGGGGAAGGTGCGGAGAACCTTTCCTGGGGGCATGTTGATGCCCTGGATGGGAACGCCGTTCATGCTCTCCTCCGTCAGTACATCGGTGAAAAACCGTATGCTGATATCCTCTGGTACCATCTTGACACCCGTCTGCTTCATCAGACGACATGTGACCTGCAGCGTATCGCGGAAATTGACGTAGTTCAATTGCTCAGTATAGATCATATTGATACTGTCGAGTTTCTCCTTTGGGGCATAGATGGTCACGCTGTCGGGCTGGTACTCCACCCTTGAGATGAAGAACAGCTGCTCGGGGATGACGCGTCCGCTCCATCTCACAGGAACGCGCTTCTTGTCGCCGAAGTTATAGTAGAACACCAGCTTGTCGGGTTTGAAGTTGGTGATCTTGGAACTGCTGGCCAGCTGCTGGCGGATAAACTTCTGCAGTTCACCCATGGGGATGGTACCTGTGCCGTCGTTACGGGCGTAGTGCTTGTAGTTGACACGTACTTGTGGCAGTGCCTTGCCATACATATAGGTGATCAGGGTGGTGCCTTTGTCGCGGATGGTAACCTTGACGGTATCGGTCTCTTCGGAGGTCAGCATGATGTTCTTGGGCACATCCGTGATGGTCACGGGAATGGCAAATTCCTTCTCGTAGCTCTCGTTGAGGGCCAGAAAGAGCCAGAAGAATCCTGACAGGGCGAGAAAGAACATGAAAATCAGAAACTCCCTGTTAGCCTTGCTAAACAGGAAATCTCTGATCATCTGCCACACGTTGCGACTCTCCATATTGGTTGGTGCTTATTTCTGCACGGGGACACCCGACATGTCCTTGAAGACAGATGTCTTCTCGACGGTGACGACGACGTCACGGGCAATCTTGATGTCAACGGTATTCTTGGCCAGGTCGATGCTCTTGACAACCCCATGGATGCCACCACCGGTGATGACTTCTGTACCTTCAGTCAGTTCGTTCTGGAACTTCTGGATTTCCTTCTGTTTCTTCTGCTGCGGTTTGATCATGAAGAACCACATGATGGCAAAGATGGCCACCATCATGATGATCATGCTCATGCCACTGCCTTGTCCTGCTGCCTGAGCAGCTAATACGATGTTTGTCATATATACCTTATTTCTATTAGTTTAGTTTATTTCTCTTCTTCTGCATCCGTTTTTTTCTCGATGCGCTTGCGGGGGGCCTTTTTCTTGGGCATGGGGTCTGCCTTCTTCTCGGGCTTGGGCTCCATGAACTTCGTCAGGCGTCCTGTGTCAATCAGATGACGTGCAATGGCGTCGAGCATGCCGTTGATATAGCCACCGCTCTTTCTGGTAGAATAGAGCTTGGCTAGGTTGACATATTCATTGATGGTCACGCTGACAGGGATGTTTGGGAACGTCATGAGCTCGGCGATGGCGATTTGCATGATGACGATATCCATATAGGCCAGACGTGAGAAATCCCAATTGCGCGAAGCCTCGCTCATGAAGTGCTGATACTCGTCGGCATTGAGGATGGCGGCACGGAAGAGCTTGCGGGCAAAGTCCTGCTCCTCGTCGCTGTCCCATTCCTGCAGCAACTCCTGCTTGGGACCGTTCTGCTCACTGAAACGGTTGAAGGTCTTCAGCACGAAGGTGTCGATAATCTCCTTGTCATCGTTCCAGTAGAGGCTCATCTCCTCCAGCAGACTGTCGAGGTCTTCATTCTTTTGGATGAAGGTGCGGTAGATCCTGCGCCACAGTTCGCGGTCGAAGTCATAGCCGTCTTCCTCGCTGTTCATGTATTCCTGGAAGATGTCGCTCTGCTCGATGTGTTCGAGAAGGGTCGCGATGAACTCGGGATGATCGGCCCATGTCTGTTTCTGGGTACCGATAAAGTCGTTAAGCATCTTGTTGCCTTCCAACTGGAGGGCAAAGCGGTTGAGTGCGAATTTCTGCGACGGGGCAGGCGTGCCCTCGCGCGCAGCACGGGTCTGCAGTACTTCCAGACGGCGCCTCGATTCCTTTGTGACAGCCACTACCAGGGCCAGCAGGTTGTTGTAAAGGTCATAAGCTTTAGACAGACTGAAGAATAACTCCTTCTCAGCTGTGTCGATGTTCTTGCTACCGTTTTGATAGTACGCATAGGTTAACTGAACAATCTTTGAACGAATAATCTCTCTGTTAATCATCTCACTTGATGTTTTTAAATTATTACCGATTTTGTCGTTTTACGATTGCAAAGTTATACATTTTTCTGCGATTACACAAGAAAAAGGAAGAAAAAAAGGTTAAAAACATAACTTTTTCACTATTCACTATACACTTTTCACTTTTTTATTGTACCTTTGCACCCGCTTTTTCCGAAAGCACAACGAAATATCTCGTGTGATGGTGAATTAAGCAGTAGTATTAACAACTTAATTTTAGAGTAACACAATTATGAAAGAAATTAATGTGAAAGGTCAGAAGCGCGCCGCCACTGGAAAGAAAGCTTCAAAGGAACTCCGTAAGGAGGGTATGGTTCCCTGTAACCTGTATGGTGAGAAGAAGAATGAGAAAGGTCTGCCCGAGGCATTTGCTTTTACCGCTTCCTTCTCTGAGCTCCGTAAGGCTGTCTACACACCTGAGGTGTATGTCGTCAATCTTGATATCGATGGTAAACTTCACAAGGCTGTCATCAAGGAGTTGCAGTTCCATCCCACAACCGATGCACTGCTGCATGCTGATTTCTTTGAGGTGAACGAGACCAAGCCTATCACCATTGGCATTCCCGTTAAGCTCAACGGTATGGCACAGGGTGTTCGTGACGGTGGTAAGCTCAACCTCTCTATCCGTAAGATCAATGTCACCGCTCCTTACAAGCAGATTCCTGAGGTGCTCAACATCGACGTTACCAATCTGCAGTTGGGTAAGGCCATCAAGGTTGGCGCTCTGAGTTTCGAAGGTCTTCAGATCGCAACTTCTCCTGAGGTTGTCGTTTGCTCTGTGAAGGCTACACGTGCTTCTCGCTCTGCTGCTGCCGCTGCTGAGGCTGAGGCATAAGCTGTATACTGTTTATAGTTTACAGTTTATAGTTTAGAGCTGATGGACAAGTTCCTGATTGTTGGTCTGGGGAATGTTGGCGATGAATACGCCATGACCCGCCACAATACTGGTTTCATGGTATTGGACGCTTTTGCGAAGGCGTCCAATATTTCATTTGAGGACAAACGCTATGGTTTTGTGGCGGAGACCTCGCTGAAAGGGCGGAAGGTGCTGCTGCTCAAGCCGTCGACGTTTATGAACCTCAGTGGTAATGCCGTGCGCTATTGGCTGAACCACGAGAACATAGACCAGAGCCGTCTGCTCGTCATCAGCGACGAGGTGGCTCTGCCGTTGGGTGATTTCCGTCTGAAGGCGGGAGGTTCCAACGGCGGACATAATGGCTTGGGACATATCCAGCAGTTGATAGGACAGAACTATGCCCGTCTTCGTATGGGCATTGGCAATGACTTTCCCCGAGGCATGCAGATTGACTGGGTGCTCGGGCGCTATAGCGACGAGGAACTTCAGGCACTCCAACCCAGCATCGACATCGCCGTAGACATCATCAAGAGCTTCGTACTCGCAGGTATTGACATCACGATGAACCAGTATAACAAGCTGGGAAAGAGGAAAGTGGAAAGTGGAAAGAGGAAAGAGAATAGTGATGGTGGAGGAAGCGAGGATTGACAAATGGCTGTGGGCTGCGCGAATCTTTAAGACGCGTTCCATTGCTGCTGATGCCTGTAAGAACGGTCGTGTGACGATAGGGGGCATGGGTGTCAAACCCTCCCGTGTCGTGAAAGTCGGTGAGGTGGTGGCTGTGAAGAAACCGCCAGTGACTTACTCCTTTAAGATCCTCAAGACCATAGAACAGCGGGTTGGCGCAAAGCTGCTGCCGGAGATCTATGAGAACGTGACTCCTCCTGATCAGTATGAACTGCTGGAGATGAACCGCATCAGTGGTTTTGTGGATCGTGCCAGAGGTACAGGACGTCCCACGAAGAAGGACCGTCGTCAGATGGATGCATTTTTTAGTTTGGAAGACTTATGACACTACTGAATATAGGTTTTATTATATTAGGTGTGGCCCTCGTTATCTGGGGAGCAGACCGTTTGACAGAGGGTGCAGCTTCACTGGCCCGTGGATTACGTGTGCCTGAGATTGTGATTGGTCTGACCATTTTGGCGGCAGGTACTTCAGCGCCTGAACTCTTCGTCAGTCTGGTATCTGCCATAAAGGGTACCTCCGATCTGGCTGTGGGTAACGTGATAGGTTCCAATATCTTCAACGCCATGCTGATTGTTGGCTGTTCTGCAGTCGTTGCTCCGATGGCCATCAGTCACTCTACCGTGAAGAAGGACATCCCCTTTGCATTGATTGCTTCAGTGCTGATGTTCCTGCTCTGTTTCGACGATATGGACTCACCTCACCTCTGGGGCAATGAGATCAGTCGTTCCGATGGTCTGATTCTTTTGGTGGTCTTCGCCGCCTTTATGATCTACACCTTCAATAAGGCCCGTAAGGATGGTATGATGCCTGATGATGACGACGATGATGAGGAAGAGAAGCCAAAGGCAGACAAGAAAGAGGTTTGGAAAAATGTGTTGTGGATGGTGGTTGGCCTGGCCTGTCTGATCTATGGTAGTAATCTTTTTGTCGATGCAGCCAGTTATGTGGCCTATCGTTTTGGCGTGCGACAGAGTGTGGTGGGCCTGACGATTGTGGCAGGAGGTACTTCACTACCGGAGCTGGCTACCAGTGTGGTGGCAGCACGCAAGGGACAGTCGGCATTGGCCATCGGCAATGCCATCGGCTCGAATGTGTTTAATATCCTGCTCATTCTTGGAACAACGGCTGTCATTTGTCCCATGCGTATCATGGGTATCAATATCATCGACCTCTCGATGATGATTATCAGCATGGGTCTGCTCTGGCTCTTCGCCTATACCAAGTATACGGTGTCGCGTCGGGAGGGATTCCTGCTCATAGGAGGGTTCATCGCCTATATGGCCTGGCTCTTCTACCTGCTTTAGTATGAACACAGGGGTACTTGCGAACGTCTGTAAGGACCGACCCCCTTTAACAAAACAAGATTTATGCAACAGAAAAAAGATCAACGTATCAGTGTGCTGTTCATGTTCTACGGCATACTGTTCTGCGTCTGCCTGATTACGGCAAACGTACTTGAGACGAAACAGATTTCATTAGGTCCGGCGAATATGACTGCTGGTCTGATCGTGTTTCCTGTGAGTTACATCATCAACGATGTGGTGTGCGAGGTGTGGGGCTATGGACGTACACGCCTGCTTATCTGGCTGGGCTTCGCCATGAACTTCCTCTTCGTGATTTTCGGTGCCATCGCTGACTGGATCCCTGGGGCAGCCTATTGGCATGGTCAGGAGGGCTTCCATCAGATCTTTGGTCTTGCCCCACGAATCGCAGGCGCCTCGTTCCTGGCGTTTGTCTGCGGATCGTTTATGAATGCCTATGTGATGAGTCGTATGAAACTGTCGTCAGCAGGCAAGAATTTCTCTTCGCGTGCTGTGCTTAGTACTGTTTTCGGTGAGTTGACAGACTCCATCATTTTCTTTCCTCTCGCCCTGGGTGGCGTGATTCCCTGGGAGGAGATGCCATCGCTTGTGATTACCCAGGTGACACTGAAGACACTCTATGAGATTCTCGTATTGCCTGTGACCATCCGTGTTGTCAAGTTCACCAAGGCTCATGACAATGAGGATGTGTTTGACACCAACATTACCTACAACATCTTTAAAGTAAAACAAGACCTATGAGTACATCAAGAGAGACTGAAGGGCTGCAGGCTCTTGGCAAGAAGACGGAATACAAGTCGGACTATGCCCCAGAGGTATTGGAGACCTTTGAGAACAAGCATCCTGACAACGACTATTGGGTGCAGTTCAATTGTCCTGAGTTTACCTCACTCTGTCCCATCACGGGTCAGCCAGATTTCGCAGAGATCAAGATTGCCTATATTCCTGATCGACGGATGGTGGAGAGCAAGAGTCTGAAACTCTATCTCTTCTCGTTCCGTAACCATGGTGATTTCCATGAGGACTGCGTGAATAAGATCATGAAAGACCTGGTGAAGCTGATGGATCCGAAGTATATCGAGGTCTTGGGTCTCTTCACGCCACGTGGTGGTATCTCTATCTACCCTTACGCCAACTATGGTCGTCCGGGCACAAAGTATGCCCAGATGGCTGAGCAGCGCTTGCTTTCTCGTCAGTTGGATTTGCGGTAGTAGCCCTGTTCGTGGTCTGCGAACCGCAGAAGGAGCGTATCGCGGCGCATGAAGACAATGTCGGCTGTATCTGTACTGATCACCTGCTGATGCCCCGATGTGTCACGACGGGCCTCACTTAGTAGAAGATGACCGTTGTAGACATGCCATTGACGATATCGCTTTAATTCAGGATATTCTACGGGGCCGGGCTGACGCTCGGCCTCTTGCCGTTGTAAGCCGATAGGACGCATGGTATTGTCGCGACGCAGCTCAAAGCCATATTCCCTGGGCTGGAACCACTTTTCCTTCAGGGAATCTGGGAAGTCGGGTGGCAGTTGAACGACACCGTTGGTAGAATCACCGGCTCTGCGACGTAGGGTTGGCATGACCTGATAGCACCATTCACCTTTCAGACGGTCGATGTTGATGACGATATCTGCCACAGACTTCTTTCCTGCATCCATCTTGATGGCCACCTCATCGCCAATGTCAGGACGTCCGAAGACACGACGGTTGATGCGGGCCTCCAGAATGTCGATGGTGTCTGGATTACTCTCCACGGATTTCAGAATGACGAGGATGGAGTCGTTCGACCCTTCACAGGCGAGACCATAGATGGTAGAGTCGCCCTCTAATTGTCGGATAACAAGTTCCTGACTCAGACTGTCGCCAGAAGTTGATGAGTCTCCTTGGGCGTTGCCGGAATTGCCACAGGCTGCAACCAGCAAAGTGAGTGAAAAGAGAAGAAAAAATGTCCGTTTCATGCCTTTTTATCTGTTTTACGCGACAAAGATAGTCAAAATATCAAAAAAAGTTGGCCTAAAGCGTATATTTTTGAAATATTTTATCTATTTTTGTACCCTATAAATATACAACTACCGAAAATATGAAGAAAAGAATCCAGTTTAGTCTCGTTTATCGCGACATGTGGCAGAGCTCGGGTAAGTTCCAGCCACGCAAGGATCAGTTGGAGCGTATCGCCCCCGTGATTATTGATATGGGCTGTTTCAGCCGTGTGGAAACCAATGGTGGCGCCTTCGAGCAGGTGAACCTGATGGCAGGCGAGAATCCCAATGCTGCCGTGAGGGCTTTCTGTAAGCCTTTCAATGAGGTGGGCATCAAGACGCACATGCTCGATCGTGGTCTGAATGCATTGCGTATGTATCCTGTGCCCGACGATGTGCGTGCTCTGATGTATAAGGTGAAGCATGCCCAGGGTGTGGACATCCCACGTATCTTCTGCGGCCTGAACGACACCCGTAACATCATCCCTAGCATCAAGTGGGCCAAGGAGGCAGGCATGACGCCACAGGCCACCCTGTGTATCACCACCTCGCCCGTGCATACGGTAGAATATTATTCCAAGATCGCTGATGAGGTGATTGCTGCCGGTGCTGAGGAAATCTGTCTGAAGGATATGGCTGGTATCGGACAGCCCGCCATGCTGGGTGCCCTGACCAAAGCCATCAAGACTAAGCACCCCGATATCATCATCCAGTATCACGGTCACTCTGGCCCAGGTCTCTCGATGGCTTCTATCCTTGAGGTTTGTAACAATGGTGCTGATATCATCGATACGGCTATCGAACCGCTGTCGTGGGGTAAGGTGCATCCGGATATCATCTCGGTTCAGTCAATGTTGAAGAATGAGGGCTTCGAAGTGGCAGAACTCAATATGAATGCCTATATGCAGGCACGTACCCTGACCCAGGAGTTTATCGACGACTGGCTGGGCTACTTCATCAATCCTGCCAACAAGCACATGTCTTCATTGCTCTTAGGCAGTGGCCTGCCTGGTGGCATGATGGGAAGTATGATGGCTGACCTCGGTCCCATCCAGAAGATGATCAACAAGCTGCGTGTCCAGAAGGGTGAGGCCGAGCTGACGATGGACGACATGCTGGTGAAGCTCTTCAACGAGGTAGAGTACGTATGGCCAAAGGTGGGTTATCCCCCACTGGTGACCCCGTTCTCACAGTACACCAAGAACATTGCCCTAATGAACCTCCTCACCATGGAGCAGGGCAAGGGCCGTTATGTCATGATGGATGATGCCATCTGGGGCATGATCCTCGGCAAGAGTGGTAAGGTGCCTGGTGAGATTGCACCTGAGCTTATCGAACTGGCCAAGACCCAGAACCGTGAGTTTACCGATGCCGATCCTCACACCCTCATCCCCAATGCCCTTGAAGGCTTCAAGAAGGAAATGGATGAGAACGGTTGGGACTATGGACAGGATGATGAGGAGCTGTTCGAACTGGCTATGCATCCGGAGCAGTATCGTCCGTTCCGTAGTGGTCAGGCCAAGAAGCAGTTGCTTGCTGATATCCAGAAAGCAAAGGATGCCAAACTGGGTGGCGGTCAGAAGATTCCACAGGAGGAGATTGATGCGTTGAAGCATGCCAAGGCTGATGCCGTGAAGGTGCCTGTGGCAGGACAACTGCTCTGGGGCTTCGGTGGCGAAGGTGTGATGGCACCTTGTGTAGAGCCGTTTATCGGACAGACATACAAGGAGGGTGACACCTTCTGTTATCTGCAGACCAAGTGGGGTGAGATTATCAGCATCCCCGCAGCCTTAGGTGGCAAGTTGGTGGATATCAGTGTGAAGCCAGGACAGAACGTCCGTCAGAATGATGTCATTGCTTGGATTGAACGTGAGGCCTAATGGATTATCAGGCGATTATCGATAAGTATTATCCGTCGGAGAACGAGCTCCGACGGATATTGCTAATACACAGCCGTCAGGTGGCAGATCGTTGTTTGAAGATAGCGAAACAGCATCCTGAGTTAAAGTTGGATAAAGAGTTCTTAGAGGAGGCTGCGATGCTTCACGACATAGGTATTTTCCGTTGTGATGCCCCCAGCATCCAGTGTTTTGGCAGCGAACCCTATATCTGTCATGGTGTCATTGGAGGACAGATCCTGCGTGAGGAAGGCTGGCCACGTCTGGCCATGGTCTGTGAACGCCATACTGGCACAGGCCTGAGTCGTGAACAGATAGAAACTCAGCATCTGCCCTTACCGCCCGATGGTATCTATGAGCCCCAGGCCCTTGAAGAACAGGTGGTGTGCTATGCTGACAAGTTCTATTCCAAGACCCATCTGGAACGGGAGCGTACTGTCATTGAGGCTGCACAGAGTCTGGAGAAATTCGGAGAAAAGGGCGTGAAACGGTTCCTGGAATGGGCGCATATGTTTGAGTGAATAGTAAAAAAAACACAATTTCACTAAACTATTCACTATTCACTATTCACTATTCACTTTTTTGTTGTACCTTTGCGGCGTGAAACAGAAAACGGTCGTCATATCGATCCTTTGCGCTTTCATGCTGATGATGGCTTGTACACCGTCTTCGCTTCGTTTGGGCAAGGCCCCAGAGGGAGAGGAGAGGGATGATGTCGTATCTGTACCCCAGTTGTCAGTACCTGATCTGCCTGTGGAATCGGTATCTCTGCCAGCCCTGATCGACAGCATAGCGAGTCATCAGAATGTGGACAGTCTGATTGCTGGGGCCAAGGACTCTTTAGCGGCACATCCTGAGATTGCAGCCATTGTTGATTCCTTTGCAAATAGCATCGACGACGCCCCTGTCGATACGATGATTCCTGCCAATCAGCCTTCAGCCATCAAGATTAAGCGCGACACCACGCAGATGGACTCCTTGGAACTGGCCATCTATAAATATAATAAGGTGATAGATGACTCCCTGGCCCGTGACAGTATCAACAAGCGCCGTAAGAACGGTATCGACGCCCCGGTGGAATATGCTGCCAACGACTCCCTTGTCTACGAGGCCAGTACTTCGCGTGCCTTCCTTTATGGTAGTTCAACGGTGAAATACCAGAACATGGACCTTGCCAGTGAGAATATCAGCATGAGTCTTGACAGCAATCTGGTCCGTGCCTCTGGAAAGATGGATTCCACGACTCAACAGATGGTGGGAACCCCTGTCTTCAAGATGGGTAGCGACCAGTATGAGCAGACAGAGATGATGTTTAATTTCAAGACCAAGAAAGGCTTCATCACCGATGTCTATACCCAGCAGGAAGACGGTTTCCTGACCAGTGAACACTCCAAACGTGGTGCTGATGGTGAGATGTTCCTCGAGCACGGACGTTACACCACATGCGACGATCCCCATCCTGATTTCTATATTGCCATGTCGCGTGCAAAGGTACGCCCTGGCAAGGATGTGGTCTTCGGACCTGCCTATCTGGTGGTGGCGGATGTACCGTTGCCATTGGCTGTCCCCTATGGCTTCTTCCCCTTCACGAAGAGTTATAGCAGTGGTCTGATCATGCCGACCTATGGCGATGAGACCAGTCGTGGCTTTTACCTGCGTGATGGAGGTTATTACTTCGCCATCTCCGACAAGATGGACCTTAAACTGTTGGGTGAGATCTATACGAAGGGGTCCTGGGGATTATCGGCTGCATCCAATTATATCAAGCGTTACCGTTTCCGTGGCTCTTTCCTGTTCAGCTATCAGAGTTCTGTTGATGGTGAGAAGAATATGCCTGACTATAATAAGACCACCAGCTTCAAGTTGCAGTGGAATCATAATCAGGATGCCAAGGCGAACCCATTCCGAACCTTCAAGGCGAGTGTGAACTATGCCTCCACGAGTTATGAGCGCAACAACCTCACCTCGATGTACAATCCCCAGACACTGACGCAGTCGCAGCGTATGTCGTCTATTTCCATGGACAATAAATTCTCGAGTATAGGCATGTCGCTCAGCACCACGATCAGTGCCAATCAGAATATGCGTGACTCCACAGTGGACATGACCTTGCCGGAAGTGAATATCAACATTGCCAACTTCTATCCCTTTAAGCGCAAGAAGGCGGTGGGTGATGAGCGCTGGTATGAGAAGATCTCCATGCGTTACACGGGTAACCTGACCAATAAGGCTGTCAAAATCAAAGAGGATAAACTGATGCATACCAGTCTGGCAAAAGACTGGCAGAACGGTATGTCGCATTCTATTCCTATTTCCGCCACCTTCACGGCTTTTAATTACCTCAGCCTCACGCCTAATGTCAATGTCAATGGCTATACCGTTTTCAAGAAGTTTGACAGGTCATGGGATCAGGAGGCGCAGAAGGAGGTGGTAGATACCTTGACAGGCTTCTACAATTACTTCCATTATAACATGGGTGTCTCGGCGTCGACCAAGCTCTACGGATTCTTTATCCCCAGCAGGAAACTCTTCGGTGACAAGATCCAGGCCATCCGTCACGTGCTCTCACCGTCTGTATCGTTCAACTATACCCCTGACTTCAGTGCCAGTCATTATGGCTACTATAAAACCTATAAGAAGATCGATAAGGAAGGCAACGAGTCTGAGGTGGAGTATTCGCCTTATACCGGTGGAATGTACTCTGCACCGCCTAATCGTATGTCGGGAAGCGTAGCATTCACTTTGGGTAACAATGTGGAGATGAAGGTCAAGAGCGACGATGACTCCACGGGCTTCAAGAAGATCTCACTTATTGACGACCTGACGCTGCGTATGTCCTACGACTTCGCTGCCAAGGAGCGTCCCTTGAGCGACCTCGATATGAACATCCGTATCAAGCTCTCGAAGAGCTATACTTTCAGCACCAGTGCCCGATTTGCCTCGTATGTCTATGAGGCCGACAGTGTGGGAGCCACCCCGAGGGTGAGTACCAATACCACCTACTGGGAACAGTGGAAATGGGGTCGTTTCCAGGGCATGTCGCAGGGCCTCAATTATACGATCGACAATACCAAGCTCAACAATTTCATCAAGTGGCTGAAGGGCGAGAAGGTCGAGAAGAAGGATGACAAGAAGAAAAAGAAGGATGAAGACGAGGATGAATGGGATCCCGACCTGAATACCAACGTCGATAAGAACCTGACTGCTAAGGATCAGGCCGACACGAGCAAGAGCAAGGCTGAGACCGATGAAGATGGTTATATGGCTTTCAAGATGCCGTTCTCGCTCACGTTCAGCTATAACATCAACATGCGTGAGAGCACTGATGTGAAGAAGTTCAACTATAAACGGATGCGCTATCCTTACGAGTTTACGCAGTCGCTCAACTTCAATGGTAACGTGCGTCTCAGTGATGGCTGGAACATCAACTTCAATTCAGGCTATGACTTCGAACAGAAGAAGATCTCCATGACGACAGCCTCACTCAGTCGCGACCTCCACTGTTTCAATATGTCGTGTACCGTGCAGCTCGCACCTTATACCAGTTACAACTTCTCCTTCCGTTGTAATGCCTCTACGCTTACCGATGCCCTGAAGTACGATAAGCGCAGCAGTTTCTCAAACGCTGTACAGTGGTATTAAAATCTATTTGTCTGATTTGAGCAGGAGGTCGAGATCGTCCTGTTCACCCACAATCCAGAGAATGTCTCCTTCCTCGAACTTGCGGTGGGGCTTCACTGGCGACAGACTCTCCTTACCTTCCTCCAATCCGATGACCATACAATTGTAATGGTCGCGGATACGACTCTCAATAAGTGTCTTACCGATAAACGGACTGTCGGAGCCGATAATCAGCTGGCGCAGCTTCATGTCGCGCTTCTCGATCTCCGGATCCTCACCGACTACTTCGTGTTCTACTGCCTCGCGGAAAGCGCTGAACTGTGCATCGCTGCCGATGGCTTTCAGCACGTCACCAGGGAAGATGATCGAATCGCCGTCGGGGATATTCACACGTCTTCCACCACGCAGGATGCTGGTGATATGCACGCCATACTTCTGACCCAGATTCAACTGTTTCAGGGTACTGCCCATCCACGATGAGTTGAAGGGAACTTTGAATTCTGCAATATGGATATCACGGTCCAGCAGTCTGCCCTCATACAGGGGACGCTTCTTACCGTGTACCTGTGCCTCAATCTCCCTCGAACGCAGGTTGAGCATGAAGAGTCGTTCCATGGTGATACTGCGGTGTTTGATCCAGCGTGACAGGATGATGCAGACCAGGATGACAACACCGATAGTGATGACCAGGGCTTTTGAGAACTCGGTGAGATAGTTGCACACATAGAAGATGAATGTCAGGGCTATCAGTGCACGCACCAGGATTGTGAAGAGCAGTGGTAGACGGTTGCGGTTCGACTCTGCCCAGAGTGCCTTCCACTCCTCGCTGCGGTTCTTCTTCATCACCATGGCCCTAAGGAACGGGGCTATCAGCAACACCGTCAACAGTCCGGTGATACCATTGGCATATTGTCTGAGACTGTCGCCTGGCAGAACTTTCTGCATAAAGGGCAGCACGAAGGTCAGCATCAGCGCGATGGCGGCTGTGGTGAGAATGGAGTACACCAGTGTGTTTACACCCATCTGTGTCAGCAGACTTTTCCACAGACTCTTTTTCTGCGTGTTCGGATGACTCATCGACAGATGGTTCAGCGAACGGATGATCTTGTGTGGCAGATGTTTTTCCAGATTGTTATAAACCGGTGTGGCAAACCGTATCATGTAAGGTGTGAGGAATGTGGTTATAACCGATACGGCCACCACCACCGGATAGAGGAAGTCGCTGATCACACCGAGTGACAGACCCAGTGAGGCGATGATAAACGAGAACTCACCGATCTGTGCCATCGAGAATCCGCAGCGCATACCTGATTTCAGACTCTCGCCACCCAGCATAAAGGCGATGGTGCCGAGGATGGCCTGTCCCAGAAGGATAGTCATCACCAGCGCAAAGATGGGGAGTGCATAGTCTACGATAATCATCGGGTCGACGAGCATACCCACCGACACGAAGAAGATGGCGCCGAAGAGGTTCTTCACCGGCTCCACCAGTTTAATGATATGCTCTGCTTCGATGGTCTCTGCCAGGATGCTACCCATGATAAAGGCACCAAAAGCCGATGAGAAGCCAACCTTCGTGGAGGTGACAGCCATGGCGCAGCACAAACCCAATGAGATCACGAGCAGCATCTCATCGTTCAGGAACTGGCGTACCCGTCTGAGGAAGACTGGTATGGCATAGATACCTACCACGAGCCAGAGCACGAGGAAGAAGATGATTTTCCAGATGCTGCCGAGCATCTCACCACCACCCAGTTCCTTTCCGCTGGCGATGGCACTCAGCAACACCATCATCACGATGGCCAGGATATCCTCCAATATCAGCACCGACATTACCAGTCCGGCAAACTGCTGTTGCCTGAGCCCCAGGTCATCGAAGGCTTTGTAGATAATCGTGGTCGACGACATGGCGAGCATACCGCCCAGGAAGATACAGTCCATCCTGCTCCAATTGAACAGATGGCCTACAATCACGCCCAGCATCGACATAGAGAAGATGATCGTACAGGTAGAGATGATTGGCGAGGCACCCATCTTCAGGATTTTCTTGAACGAGAAGTCCAGTCCCAGCGAGAACAACAGGAACATCACGCCGATGTCCGACCACAGGTGGATACTCTCCGAATCCACCACCGATTTGGTATAGGGCATGTGGGTACTCACCAGGAATCCGGCTACGATATAGCCCAACACCAGGGGTTGCTTCAGTCTCTTGAAAATCAGTGTCACGATGCCGGCCACCACAAGGATGAGCGCCAGGTCATCAATCAGTACGGGAATTTCACTCATTATAGTCTGCTGTCAGTTCACAAATTCTAACGATCACTTCGAGGGCTTTCTCCATTACCTGTATGCTCACAAACTCATACGGCCCGTGGAAATTCACACCTCCTGCGAAGATATTGGGGCAGGGGAGCCCCTTGAAAGAGAGTTGGGCACCGTCGGTGCCTCCGCGTATGGGCTTCACCTTGGGAGCCACACCACAGTCCTGCATGGCATGCAGCACCAGATCGATCACATGCATCTGCGGATCAATCTTCTCCTTCATATTATAATATTGGTCCTTGACCTCACAGGTCACAGTACCTTCGCCATATTTCTCGTTCATCTGCTCCACACAGCGCAGCATGAAGTGCTTACGATCCTCGAAGGTGCCCCTGTCATGGTCGCGGATGATATAGCTCATCTTGGCCTGCTCCACATGGCTCTCGATGCTCAGCAGATGATAAAAGCCCTGATAACCCTCTGTGGTCTCAGGCTTTTCATCCTGTGGCAGCATCATCGCCAGTTCTGCAGCCAGGGCATTGGCATTGATCATCTTTCCCTTGGCATAGCCCGGGTGTACGCTGATGCCCTTGATGGTAATCTTCGCACTGGCAGCATTGAAGTTCTCAAACTCCAGCTCGCCCACATCGCCACCATCCATGGTGTAGGCCCATTCGCAGTTGAATTTCTCCACGTCGAAATGGTGGGCACCCATACCAATCTCCTCATCGGGATTAAAGGCTATGCGGATATCACCGTGCCTGATCTCCTTGTGGTCGCGCAGATAACACATCGCTTGCACGATCTCTGCGATACCGGCCTTGTCGTCGGCACCCAGTAGCGTGTGACCATCTGTTACAATCAGGTCTTCACCAATATGATGCAGCAGTTCGGGGAATTTCCTCGGACTGCTCACGATACCCTCCGACAGCATGATCTCACCGCCATTGTAATTGCTGACAATCTGTGCCTTGATATCAGCACCTGAACAGTCGGGGCTGGTATCATAATGTGAGATAAAACCGATCGTGGGTACTTTTTCCTTGATGTTCGACTTCAGCGTGGCGTATATATAGCCCTTCTCGTCGAGCTCCACATCGCTGAGGCCTTCGTTCTCAAGTTCTTTCTTCAGGTACTCTGCAAACAGCAGTTGTTTTGGCGTACTAGGCACGCAGTCGGCGTCTTCCGCCGACTGCGTGTCAAATTTGGTATAGTTTAAAAAACGTTCTGTAAGATTCATTAAACTTTAAACTATAAACTTTAAACTCTAAACTACTCGTAGTACTCAATGGTACGGGTCTGCTCCATCTCCTGACCCATCATCGAGCTCTTGCGGCTGATCCAGTTGCCCTTGGCATCATACTTATAGTCAGTGTAAGGAGTTTCCATTTCCTGGCCACCCATGTCCATTGACTGAGAGGCTACGGCACCCTTTTCGTTATATTTGTACTTGATCACCATGTCATTGCCCATCATGTTCATCGACTGGCTGACCACGCGACCATTCTCCCACTTGTACTTGAACTCGATCTCCTGACCCTGCATCATCGAGCGCTTGGCTGACTGCAGATAGCCGTTCTCGTCGTACTTAGCGTCCTTGATACCATCGCTCTGCATCTTACCCTCCTTAGAGAAGTTGATAACCTGCTCACGACCCATCATGTTCATCTTGATGCACTTCACGGCACCTGTAGCCTCGTTAGCCTCTACATCGTGGAACTTGGTCTGTGCCTGCATGGCGAACGGAATAGCCATTAAGGCGATCATCATAAATAGCTTTTTCATTTTACTTTTTGTTTAAATTGTTAATAATTAAAAGTTGATAAATTAGTCAGATAACATCTGCTTCTCCTTTGACGATGGGTCATCGGGAAAGTTTAATGCTATGGTAAACTATTGTTCATGGCGCAAAGGTAAGCAAAAACTATGAGAAAAACAAAAATAATCGGTAAATTTTGTCTTTTAACACTTCATTCGGTGAAGATTTGATTTCTTTTTCGTAATTTTGCAGTCATCAAAACTGATTATGATAGATAGGGCAACTGTTGATAAGATCATGGACGCCACGAACATTGTGGATGTGGTGGGTGAGTTCGTCACGCTCAGGAAGGCGGGAGTGAACTATAAAGGCCTGTGCCCGTTCCATGATGATACGACACCTTCGTTTATGGTGTCGCCCTCGAAACAGATCTGTAAGTGTTTTGCCTGTGGCGAGGGGGGAACGGCCATCAACTTCCTGATGAAGCACGAACAGATCACCTATCCCGAGGCTCTGCGCTGGCTGGCGAAGAAATATAATATCGAGATTCAGGAAAAGGAACTGACTGACGAGGAGAAACAACAACAGAGCGATCGCGAGTCGATGTTCATCGTGAACGAATGGGCGAAGAATTACTTCCAGGATGTGCTGAAGAACGATCCAGATGGTATCGCCATCGGTAAGCAGTATTTCCGCAGTCGAGGCATCCGCGATGATATCGTGGAGAAGTTCTGTCTGGGTTTTGCGCTGCCACAGAAGGATGCGCTGGCCAAGGCAGCACTGAAGGCTGGCTATCAGGCAGATTTTCTGGTGAAAACCGGTTTATGCTATTCTAAGGACAATAATAATTCTACGGAATATAGGAATAAAGGAATATCGACAGAAAATGTCGATGAAGCTATTCCTAAATTCCGAGATTCCGTAGATAATAAAAGATCCTTAGTAGACCGTTATGCGGGGCGCGTGATTTTCCCGTGGCTGAATGTAAGCGGGAAGGTGGTGGCCTTTGGCGGACGACTGTTGGATTCGCGTACGAAGGGTGTGCAGCAGAAATATGTGAACTCGCCCGACTCGGAGATCTATCATAAGGATCACGAGCTCTATGGTCTGTATCAGGCGAAGAAGGCCATCGCCAAGGAGGACCGTGTGTTTATGGTGGAGGGCTATACCGACGTGATAGCCATGCACCAGAGCGGTATCGAGAATGTGGTGGCCAATAGCGGAACGGCCCTCTCTGTGTATCAGATCAAGTTGCTCCGACGCTTCACGCAGAACATCACCTTATTATATGATGGCGACGAGGCGGGTATTCATGCTGCCATGCGAGGTACCGATATGCTGTTGGCCGAGGGCATGAACATCAAGGTGCTCCTCCTGCCTGATGGCGACGACCCCGACTCCTTTGCCAAGAAGCATTCCGCTCAGGAACTGAAAGCCTATATCGAGAAGAATCAGACCGACTTCATCACGTTTAAGACCCGTCTGACGGTGGAGAACGTGACCGATCCCGTGAAACGTTCAGAGGCCATCAGTGGCATTGTGAAGAGCATCTCGGTGATACCCGACCAGATACTGCGCTCAACATATCTCAGTGAACTCTCGCAGCGGATGGACATCAAGGAACAGACGCTGTTGAACTCGATGAACGGCATGATACGTAAGGACATCGAGGAGAAGGAAAAGGAACGGATGAGGAAAGAGGAAAGTGGAGAGAGGAAAGAGAATACCCTAGACTCGGAAAAAACGGCTGAGGGGAATTCTCAGGTTGCAGACATTTCTCCTTCCTCTTTTCACTTTCCTCTTTCCTCTAAAATCGAGACCCTTCTGATCCAAACGATCATCCGTGATGGCGAGAAGGTGATCTATGAGCATGTGGAGACTGATGATGGTGGATACATGGACCTGACAGTGGCCCAATACATCAATTATGACCTGAGTCAGGATGAGATCCGTTTCCATAACGAGTTGTATAATCAGATACTCGAGGAGGCTGTCGCCCATAGCGGGGAACCTGATTTCAAGGCCGATACCTACTTCATGCATCACCCTGACGTGAACATCAGTAATCTGGCTACACGTCTGGCCATCGATTCGCATCAGTTGGGCAAGAACTTCCAGGTGAAACAGCGTGAGGGTAGTCTCCGTCAGCATGTACTGCACCTGGTGCTCGACCTGCGCATGGATATCGTGGAGCAGAAACTGAAGGAACTGAAGGCACAGATGAATCAGGTGGGCAATGACATGGAACGCATCAAGGAATTGATGGAGGAATTCAAGGACACTCAGGAACTGCGTAATGCACTGGCCCAGCAACTGGGAAATGATGTTGTTAATGGATAATTGAGAATTGATGAGTTGGAACGTCATATTGTTCAGTGTCTATCAGGTGATCGTCATCTTGGCCATCATCCATGTGGTGATGGACAACCGACAGCCAGCCAAGACGATGGCCTGGGCACTGGTGATATGGTTCGTGCCAGTAGTAGGACTGGTGTTCTACCTCTTCTTCGGACTGAATACCCGCAAGGAGAAATTCATCAGCCAGCGGAGTCTGGACCAGCTCTCCAAACGCTCGATGCTGGAGTTCGTGGAACAGAAGGACCTGCAGTTGCCTGCTGAGCACCGACAACTGATCGACCTCTTCGTGAACGAGAACTTCTCACTGCCCTTTAAGGATAATCAGGTGACGGTGTATGAGGATGGCTATGCTTTCTTCCCGGCACTCCTGGCAGAAATCGCTAAGGCGGAGAGCCATATCCATATTGATATGTATATCTTTGCCGAAGATCCGTTAGGCACATTGCTCTCTGATGCATTGATTGATAAGGCGCACCAGGGTGTGGAGGTGAAACTGATCTACGACGACGTGGGGTGTTGGAACGTGAGTCATGCGTTTTTCGACCGTATGCGCGAGGAGGGGGTGGAGGTTGTGCCATTCCTGCCCGTGAGATTCCCGTCGTTTACAAGTAAGGTGAATTACCGTAACCACCGTAAGCTGATCATCATCGACGGACGTATCGGATTCATCGGGGGCATGAACATCGCCCTGCGCTATGTGAAAGGCACTGGCACTCAGCCTTGGCGCGACACGATGCTGAGGGTGGAGGGAACTGGCGTCTATGGCATACAACGGGCCTTCCTGATCGACTGGTATTTCTGCGATCGCACAATGATTTCCGACCGGAAGTATTATCCGCCCTCACACGGGGACAGACCCCATTGTGACACTGACGCATCACACTGGGGGCAGTCCCCATGTGCTGTGCTGGCACAGACCGTTACCAGCGGACCTGTTGCACCTTATCCGGAGATTATGCAGGGGTATGTAAGGCTCATTCTTTCCGCCAAGCGGTATGTGTATCTGGAAACGCCCTATTTCCTGCCTACGGAACCTGTGCTGTTTGCCCTTAAGACGGCTTCCATCGCTGGTGTCGATGTACGGATCATCGTGCCTTATCGCAGCGATGCCAAGTGGGTGGAGTGGGCCAGTCGCAGTTATCTGCGAGAGGTGGTGGAGTCGGGTGTCACCGTACTGCTCTACAAGGCAGGATTCCTCCACTCGAAGCTGCTGGTATGCGATGATACCGTCTGCTCGTGTGGCTCTACGAACGTGGATATCCGTAGCTTTGAGAATAACTTCGAGTCGAACATCTTCCTCTATGGTGAGTCTGCTGCCTGTCAGCTGCGCGAGGTGTTCCTGAAGGATGAACAGCAATCGGTGCCGTTGCAGGAGCTGCCCGAACGGATGCACCCGAAGTTCATGAAACGGTTGTGGGAGTCAATGGTGAGGATGATGTCACCCTTGATGTAAAGGCTGGAAGATAGAGAAGTTTACACTGCCGTAGCTGCGGTGCTCCACAAAGTTGGGATGGTTGCTGAAGTCATGGTCTTTGCCGTGTTCAAAGACAAACACACCATCTGCTTTTAACAGTTTTTTTTCGAAAATGAGCGAGGGAATGGTGGGCAGTTCTTTCAGGGCGTAAGGAGGATCGGCAAAGATAAAGTCGAACTGCATCTTGCAGCTTTTGATGAATCGGAAAACATCGCCACGCAGGGGTGTAACAGAGGGACGGTTCTTTTGTGACATCGACGAGATGTCACAAAAGAACCGTCCCTCTGTTACACCCAGCTTCTGCAAACAATCGCAGATGAAGCGGTGATGGTCGCGGTCTGCCTCGACGCTGATGACATGGGCACAACCGCGTGATGCCAGTTCCAGCGTGATGCTGCCCGTGCCTGAGAAGAGGTCAAGGGCAGTGGCACCGTCGAAATCGATGTACCCATTCAAGACGTTGAAGATGTTCTCTTTGGCAAAGTCTGTCGTAGGCCTCGCCTTGAACGTGCGAGGAATCTCGAAATGGCGACCCTTATATTTTCCCGTGATGATTCTCATTTTTTCGTCAAAAATGTCATCGGATCGAAGGGCATGACGTATGCATTCTTCACATACTTGCGCATTTCCTGCAACAGCCAGTCCTGATCAGGGATGTCGCCTAAGATATGGATCTCATCATGCTCTGGCTTCAGGTTCAGCTGTTTCCAGACATAGAGCAGGAAATAAAGGGAGTCGTGGGCACGACAGGTCTCAAACGAGTTGCAGAACTTGAAGCGGTTTTGCTGGAACGAGCAGATGTCGAGCTGCTTGTCGTGGAAAAAGCCGTATATCTTACTGCGATGCCCCGTGAAACTGCGTTGGTGCAGATAGCTCCATACGGGTGTCATGGCATGCATGAGCTGTACATCATCGTAATGATCGTTGAGCACCATCAGCAGGTCTTTGTTGATGCAGAAGATACAGACGGCGTTCAGTGAGGGGAGCACGTTGTAACGGACCACCTCCTTCTCGCTTTCAGGGAAGGAATGCAGATAGAGCGTGGTGGCATCGGCTTCCTGGAACTGCTCTATGGGCACCATCAGCACGGGGGTGTTGATCAGTACGCGGACAGTGGGCAGGTCGATGGCTTTGGAGTAGGTCTTGAAGGCTTCGCGGAGATTGGCGGCCATAGAGATACCGCTCTTCACAACGTAGGGCTCATGCTGCACGGGTTGTTCTGCATTTGCTGGATCCGTGATCGTAAACGACAATGTGTTGTTGCCCACACGTATCGTCAGTTGCTTGCTGTTCATGATGCTTGTCGTGGCCATCCTTTAGTTGATTGCTGACACCACACTTGCGATGCAGACGGCAAGGAGTCCTGCCGCTACAACTGCCAAGGCGATGTTGATTTGTTTATTTGAAATCTGCATATCGGCTGCAAAGATACTAAAAAAATGTCAATTGCCAGCTGGCGATTGACATTTTTTTACTAACTTTGCCATCGAAATGATACATGACGAACTGAAATACCGCATTCTGCAGGCCCTGGGTATGACGCCTACCCCTGAGCAGGAACATGCCCTCGATGTGTTTTCACTGTTCATGACCGACAGGTCTGATCAGGTGGTGATGATCCTGCGCGGATCGGCAGGAACGGGTAAGACCACGTTGGCTGGTGCTATCGTCAAGGCGATGGTGGCACTGCACCAGAAACTGATGCTGCTGGCACCGACAGGCCGTGCAGCGAAGGTGTTCTCCCTTTATGCTAATCATGCGGCCTATACCATCCATCGCCGTATCTACCGCCAGAAGTCCGCAGGCGATCTGTCTGCTTTCAGTCTGAATGACAATCTGAACAAGGATACTTTATTTATCATTGATGAGGCCTCGATGATTGCCAACGATGCGTATGCGAATGGGGGCGATTCGAGGTGGTCTTTTGGCAGCGGATGTCTGCTCGACGACCTGATGCAGTTTGTGTATCATGGACAGAACTGTCGGATGCTGCTCATTGGCGACAAGGCGCAGTTGCCGCCCGTTGGCGAGGAGGAGAGTCCAGCGCTGTCGGCTTCCTTCCTCCAGGGGTACGGCATGCGCGTCTATGAGGCTGACCTCAATCAGGTGCTCCGTCAGAGTGAGGACTCTGGTATCTTGTGGAATGCAACAAGGATTAGGAGGAAAGTGGAAAGCCTTCCTCAAATCCGCTTCAGCGGATTTACCGATATTCAGGTAGTGCCGGGTGATGAACTGATAGAGTCGCTGTCGAGCAGTTACTATCGTGTGGGTATGGACGAGACGATGGTCATCACCCGCAGCAACAAACGGGCGAACATCTACAATCAGGGCATCCGCAATATGGTGCTCGACCGCGAGGACGAACTCTGTCGCGGCGATATGTTGATGATCGTGAAGAATAATTATTTCTGGGTTGAACAAATACCCTCCCCGCAAGGGGAGGGGAGTTTTTCCTTCATCGCCAACGGCGACCGGGCTGTGGTGCAGCGGGTGCGTCACGTACACGAACTCTATGGTTTCCGTTTTGCGGAGGTCACCATGCTGTTTCCCGACTACGATGACTATGAGCTGACAGCCATCGTCAACCTTGATACCCTTACCACTGAGGCTCCCGCTCTCACGCGCGATCAACAGGAACAGCTGTACAATGCCGTGCTGGAAGACTATAGCGATATACCAAGAAAGGCTGACCAGATCAAGAAACTGAAAGAAGACCGTTATTACAATGCCCTGCAGGTAAAGTTCGCCTATGCCGTCACTTGTCATAAGGCACAGGGTGGACAGTGGGCACATATCTATCTCGATCAGGGATATATGACGGATGATATGCTTACACCCGACTATATCCATTGGCTCTATACAGCCTTTACCCGCGCCACTGAAAAGCTCTTTTTGGTGAATTGGCCAAAGACGCAGGTGGAGGGGTCAGGAGAATAGTTTCTTGAGGAGTTTGTCGACGAGGCGGGGAATACCGTAGTTGTCGATATCCTCTTCCCGGATCCAGATATAATCCTCAGGCAGTTCAGGCCTGGTCTCCGTCTCCCAGAGATAAAAATCCGCCGTCAGCACCTGATGCGTCAACACATGCCTCACTCCCTTCGCCACACAGCGGAGCCCATCTTCTTGCGTCCCTCCGGTAGCAAGCGTCTCGCTGTGCTCGTCGAGCGCCATCATCCATCTGCCATCTTCCATCAACACCGGCTCCCACAACCCTTGCCAGATATCACCTTCGCCACGACGATGGATGGCCGTCTCACCCTGACAGCGTATATATACATAAATAAGGTGGCGC
>JAEEGG010001181.1_pt1 | contig 71690 bp, 45 predicted proteins | sample 9134161 | NCBI WGS metagenome assembly JAEEGG01 (sample SAMN16246543, study PRJNA631951) | gut metagenome | biome: gut microbiome; feature: rumen; material: CR-attached | host: Bos | place: Iran: Karaj | collected 2018-10
TCAAGCTGTCAGTTGGTGCAAATAGGCTCTCATTTTTATCCTGTTTCCCCCCCCCCCCCGTTCGTTTCCAAATTCTTCCCAGCTACTCAACTCGCGTTTTTCTCCCCCAAAGTCTTCAAGTAGTTAAATAATTGAAATTTCGTAGAGAATTTTTTGTCGTTTAAAGTTTTTTTTGTAATTTTGTGGCACATTTACTATTAATAACATTTGTGTAACTTTTTAAAACTGTATAATAAGAAACAGAAAGTACTACTGACAAGGAAGAGCCTCGATGCAAGGCATCGCACTTCCAACTAGCGGGCTAACCGTAACGCCTAAAAGAAGCGGATAATCCGCCCTCAAGTAAAAACAGTTCTTAACCGGAAATGGAAGCTGTGCGTTGAAAAATCACCCGTTCCCTGCCCTTGGGCGGGGCTGTCCCAATAGGGTCAGAGCCGTTTAAAAGAGAAATTGAGCTTTCTGCTCTTGACTCTCTCCAACTTGAATACCGCCAATATTCGCAACGGAGAGCAAGCAGTTCAGAAGGTTCGCGCCCCTGGGGCGTGAACTGTTCTTGCTTGTTTACGTTGCATGGTAACTTGGCGGTAACCAAAGTTGGAAAATAAGCACCGGATGGTTGACGCCTTTTCGTTTCCACAAACATTTGGAAACAAAAATGAAACAATCACACTTACTTAAATCATTGATCCTCGTGGTAGTGCTGACCATGTTAGCACCGCTGACTACAAGTGCTTGGGTCCTAGTCAACGAGACCAACTTCCCTGATGCCAATTTCCGTAATTTTGTGAAACAAAAATATGGCAGCTATAGCAGTAGCAATCCTCAGATTACCGACGCGACATTGGAATCTGTCGAGGAAATGGACTGTAGTGGCAAAAACATCGAAAACCTTAAAGGCATCGAGTTTTTCACGAATTTGAAAACACTGAATTGTTCAAACAACAAGCTCATTTCGCTCAGCGTTGCCAGTAACACTGAGCTGACAGAATTAGATTGTCAAAACAATCAGCTCAGGGCATTGTATATAGGGCCGAACTTGTCAAAACTGGTTAGCGTGTTCTGTTATGATAACCAGATGAACTACTCCGCCGTGAGAAGACTGGCCAGCACCCTGCCCTCGTTCTCCAATGGTGGCTTTCACGGGATTGTTTTATATAATCCTACTTCTTCTTCGGAGAAAAACTGCATCGTGGCAAATTCAAGGTTTAACACGGGGTGGAGGGTCCTGTGTTATGAAAGCCAAACAACTGTACAGCCTGTGTCGTATGAAGTGTCAGATGAGCCGGCACCGCTTCTTATCAGTACTGCCTATTTCCAGGACACCAAACTCCTGAATATAATGAAGACTTACGATATTAACAAAGATGGGTCTTTGTCGGCCGACGAGCTCCACCAGGTGACGTCGCTGAATGTCGGTGGCAAGGGCCTCACCACGCTGAAAGGCATAGAGTATCTCACGAACCTGCAATACCTGTTTGCTGACAACAACGACCTTACGTCGCTGGATGTGTCGAAGAACCCCTTCCTCAATTACCTGACCTGTCAGCAGAACAGAATTTTCGATACCGAGATGGACAATCTTATTACCTCGCTGCCGCCCCTACTGGCCAAACTGTGCTATAGTGTACCTGTGGAAAGTTCTGATTCCAATACAGGATTAGCCGTTGGCCAGTTCTTCTGCCATAAAGCAACCAATTCTTCGCCGTGGGAGGGAAATGCCATTACTGCCCAACAGGTTCAGAAAAGTAATAATAAAAATTGGACTCCATTTATCTATTCGGGGGGGGAGTGGTCGGTTACGGCGACAGAAGGCCAGCTGCACATCAACCAGAAGTCATTCCCCGACACGTATTTCCGCAATCTTATTAAAAATGGCTGCTCCACAAATATTCCCAAAGCATTTAACACCAACGGAGACGGATATTTGTCAAAGGCGGAGAGAGATGCCGTGACATTGATCTATTTAGATGAGGACTTTGACGATTGTAATAATGTGAAAAGCATACAAGGAATAGAGTATTTCCCTCAAGTGACAGAAATCTATTTCCGTTATTGGAGTGAACTACAAAACTCTGTTGATTTATCGAGGAACACTAAACTTACCATCTTTGATACCAATATGACTAAAATTTCAGCTATAACTTTCCCCAAAAGTATAAAAAATATAGATTTCGCATCGGAGAAAATCGGTACTCTCAGTTTACCAACACAGACGGAATTAAAGGCATTAACTTTGACCGCTCCAAATCTTCAAAGTTTAAACATCAACAGATGTTATGATTTAGTAGATCTATTTGTCAGTGGATGTCCTAATTTGTTGCAGTTCGGCATAACCAATAACACGAAATTGGAAAGATTGAATATCAGTGGTTGCAATAATATACAGAACAAAGCCACATTAATACAAAACATCGAGAACCTCACGAAGCTTACAAGTTTGAAATGCAGCAACGTTTCCTTTCTTTCCTCTTCTGGACAACTAAAACTGACAAAGGCTACCGAGCTGCAAGATCTTTATTGCGATCATTGCCAAATTCTCGATTTGGATTTGTCGAACAACACGAAGCTGAGAACGGTCGATTGTAGTTATAACCCGATGCAATGGCTCACGATGCCCACTTCGTTCCCCTATTTGAAACGTCTGGACATTCAGGGCTGCTGGCTCATGAATGACCAAATCAGTGACATCGTATGGGCCCTTCCTCAAGCCGGTGAAAATGATACAAGAGTAATAACTTTGTATGATTCTGACATGAGTGAGCATAATGAGGTTACTCCATTTGATATTGCTGTCGCCTCCCGGGCCGAAATGAATAATTGGACTTGTCAATTCATCAGTCATTCAGGATCTTCGACCACTCGTAAAGATTATAATTTTGACTACAACCACATCATGCCTGAATTACTCCCTGATGGCTCAATGTCTCATGTGGGGACACAACTGCCTATCTCGATACTAAGCAATCAGGCCATATTGAGCTTCGAATTCGATCTCATCTTGCCTAGATATTTCACGCTAATGGAATATGATAATGAATTCTTGGTGATTTCAGAGAATGAAAACCAGGTGCCTACCGCTAACATTAAAGTGGAGTTTACGGGTACTGTTCCCAACACGGATGCAAAGATCTATCATATCAAGGCAAATGTGAAGAATCCTCAAAGAGGAGTTGTCTTTGATGGAGGTAATGTTATGAAACTTTGGGTCGTAAGTACGGTGGGAAGTGTTAATGCTGAAAACTGGATGGCAAGAGTGATTAACGGTAAAATGCGCCCTGCAGCATCACTCGACGACATCTACACCGGCCCTGTCTGCCATTATCTTGAATTAGATTGGCTGGGCGATGTGAACGGCGACAAAAAAGTGACGCCTGCCGATGCCATTATGATGCTCTACAATTACTTCGGAGTGGATCAGACCGACTTTAACATCAAACTTGCTGATGTGAACCGAGATGGCAATTACTCGCCTGCCGATGCCATCCAGGCACTCTACATGTACTTTGGAGATGATTTGAATAATCTCAGCCGCCAGAAGAAAGACGTCAAAAATGTAGATGATGTAGAACCTGAATGAGTTAGGAACTAGTCCGCGTTAGGAATTAGGAGTTGTGCTTCGTGTTGAGCTGTCCGGCTCCTTCTTCCTAGCCTGGCAAGCCAGTTGAGCTGGAGCGTCATATTGTTGTCCCGGTAGTCCCGATAGCCTTTACTAATACAATTCATTGTATGGTGGAAGGCAACGAGGGGAGACTACCGGGACAACATTCTTTCGTTTCGGAAGCACATTGTGCCCCCATTTGATGTGCCCGCCCTTCGTGTGGAGCGTCAATTACTGTAGGGACAGGCCCTATGACTGTCTGCCATCGGAAATGCTTGCTTCTCAACTGTTATATTGTTGCCAAAATTAATGAATAATTACATGGCAATTATATGTGAAAAATGTTCGAACTGTACGGTTGAAAATGTTTCTTCTACAACTAATAAAAATGTTACTTCTGCAACTAACGACAGACACAAGGTTTGTCGCTGAGGTTGACATGCTCGCGTTCTGGGCAGACTGTCATATACGCCCTTATTTGGGGAAAAATCCGTGTCCCTATCGCCAATCGCTGAAATGGCGTTCCGCTCACAGACAGCGATGAAATGGCGGAAAACAGCAGTGGAAAGGCTCCTCTGGAGGGGTGACGATGCCTCTGCCGGCGGTTTTTATGGATTTCTTAGCGTTTGTTTCATAGAATTTTTTATTTGTAACATTTGCCCCATGCAACAAAAATACAAAGGAATTGGTATCGGGGGCATAGCCTGTGGTGGGGATAATGCGTAATTTTGCACTGCATTAAGAACGCACGAAAACCGAAAATTGTTACACAGCGCAACTTGTATCATACATTTACATACTTTTTCTAACATCAAAAACAAACGCTATGTTAAAATTCAAAGCACTTCAAAAGCCGCTTATGCTGCTTGCCCTGCTCTGTTTGTTCCCCTTCGGGGCACTGGCTCAGAGCACAGTAAAGGGAACAGTGATTGACGAATCTGGTGAACCCGTCATCGGGGCATCGGTGAAAGTAGTGGGCAAAAACACAGGTGGCGTTACCGACCTGAACGGACAGTTCAGCGTCGCCGCCGACCGTAATGCCCAGATTGAGATTTCGTACGTTGGATATGTCACCCAGCGTATCAGTACACAGGGACGCCAGAACCTGAACATCACCCTGCAGGAAGACAATACCACGCTGAACGACGTGGTGGTCATCGGCTACGGCACACAGCGCCGTGAGTCGGTCACCGGCTCGGTGGCCAACATCGGCGGCGAGAAACTGAACCAGATTGCCGCATCAAACGCAGCACAGGCCCTGCAGGGCCGCGTGGCAGGCGTGCTCATGACGCAGACCAGCTCGAAGCCCGGCGCAGAGATGCAGATCCGAATCCGTGGACAGCGCTCGCTCAGCGCCAGCAACGACCCGCTCATCGTGCTCGACGGTATACCCTTCATGGGCCAGCTTTCCGACATCAACCCTTCCGACATCAAGTCGATGGACATCCTGAAGGATGCCTCGGCAACGGCCATCTACGGCTCGCGCGGTGCTAACGGCGTCATCATCATCACCACGGTGAAGGGAGCGATGGGCACACCCGCGAAGGTGACCTACAACGGCTATGTCAACTTCAAGAAGGTGTTCCACAAATATCCCATGATGGACGGTCCCACTTTCTCGAAGTTCCGCCAGTATGCCGGCCTGTACCAGAACTCTCTTGACGAGAACGACAACACAAGCACCGACTGGCAGGATCTGTACTACCAGACGGGCGTGGGCCACAGCCACGACGTCAGCGTGTCGGGCGGCACCAACGGCGGCAGCTACAGCTTCGGCGCCGGCTACTATCACGACGAGTCGGTGGTCCCCACCGAGGGCTACAACCGCGTGAGCGTGCGAGGCAACTTCGACCAGATGGTGGGCAAATGGTTCCGCTTCGGCCTGAACACGAACAACAGCTACAACAAGACCGAGGGCGTGAACGACATGTACGGCGTGCTGAGCAAGAGTCCGCTGGCCAGCCCCTACGATGAGGACGGCAACCTGAAGCGCTATGTCTCGCTGCCCGCCGACGACCAGTCGGTGGTGACCAAGGAGACGGTGAAGCGCGACAAGGACGTCTGGCTCAACGAGACCAAGGGCATCGGCTCCTACAACACCCTCTTCGGAGAGGTGAAATGCCCGTGGGTGGAAGGCCTGAGCTACCGCATCAACATCGGCCTGAACTTCCGCAGCTCCAAGGGCGGCGGCTTCACAGGAACGGGTGTGAACAACAAGGATGCCAACGCCGTGAACAGCGGCTGGATAACCGAGAACCAGACACGCAACTGGGCCGTGGAGAACCTCATTACCTTCGACCGCACCTTTGCCGATAAGCACAATCTGAACGTGGTGGGCATGTACTCCGCAGAGGAGACCACCTACGAGTCGACCGGCGGCAACGCTCAGGACATCCCCGCCGACTACTTCCAGTACTATGCACTGGACAAGGCTACCGGCCAGTCGAACCTCAACAACTTTAATTATTGGCAGAGCGGCCTCGTGTCGTGGATGGGACGTGTGATGTACTCCTACGACAATAAATATATGTTCTCAGCTGCCCTCCGTTCCGACGCCTCCTCGCGTCTGGCCAAGGGCCACCAGTGGCATACCTATCCCGCCGTCAGTGCCGGTTGGAACATCTCCAACGAGGAGTTCATGTCCGACTACGACTGGCTGGACAACCTGAAGCTGCGCGTGGGCTACGGCGAGACCTCCAACCAGAGCATCAGCCCCTATTCCACGCTGGGCGGCCTGGCCGTGCGCAACTATAACTTCGGTTCCACCTATAAGGCCGGCTACTACGTGAATGCACTGCCCAACCCCGAACTGGGCTGGGAGTACAGCAAGACCTGGAACTTCGGTCTCGACTTCTCGTTACTCAACGGCCGGCTGAACGGTTCGTTCGAATACTACATCCAGAAGACCAACGACATCCTGCTCGATGTCAGCATGCCCAGCACCTCGGGCGTGAGCAGCTACACCGGCAACATCGGCAACACGGAGAACAAGGGCTTTGAGCTCTCGCTCAATGGCATCATCATCGACAACAAGGACGGCTGGCACTGGGAAGCTGGTGTCAACATCTATGCCAACCGCAACAAGCTGACCAAGCTGACGGGAGCACAGACAGCCGACGGCAAGCCTGAGCGCGACGAGGCCAACCGCTGGTTCGTGGGACATCCCATCGACGTCATCTACGACTATGAGTACGACGGCCTGTGGAACGCGAGCGACGTCTACGACGTGACGTTGCCCGACGGCACTAAGACCACCAACTTCGCCATTCTTGAGCCTGGCGGCAACCTGGGCATGATCAAGGTGAAATACAACGACGACGTGATTGGCGCAAACGGCGTTCCCACCCGCGCCATAGGTGCCGACGACCGCCGCATCATGAGCATGGAGCCCGACCTTATCGGCGGCTTCAACACCACGGTGGGCTACAAGGGCTTCGACTTCACCATGATTGGCGCCTTCCAGGTGGGCGGCAAGCTCATCTCGGCCATCCACTCCTCCAACGGCTACCTGAACATGCTTACCGGCCGTCGCGGACAGCTCGACGTGGACTACTGGACTGAGAATAACACGGGCGCAAAGTATCCGAAGCCCGGCGGCATCCAGAGCGGCGACAATCCCAAGTACGGCTCTACACTCGGCTATTTCGACGCCGGCTACCTGAAGATTCGCGCCATCACCCTGGGCTACAGCTTCGACCAGCTGAAGGCCGTCAAGGATTTGGGCATCAGCCGCCTGCGCCTCTATGCCACTGTGCAGAACCCCTTCGTGCTCTTCTCGCCGTTCAACAACGAGAGCGGACTCGACCCGGAGACCAACTCATGGGCCAACCAGAACACGGCCGTGGCCATCGACGGATACACCGGCAAGCACCGCATGCCTATCGTGGGCTATAACACACCTTCTACCCGCAACTTCCTGTTTGGCATGAGCGTAACGTTCTAAAGGTAACAAAGTAAAAAGGTGATAAGGCAAAAAAGTAAAATGGAATAAAGTAATAGGTTATGAAAGCAATATATAAATCCATCTGCGCTATTAGCGTAATCTGCGGTCTGTGGTCCTGTTCCGACGTGCTCGACGAGCAGCCCCGCAGCCAGTTCGACCCGACATTCTTCAACACGAAGACGGGTATTGAGGGCGGCCTGACGTCGCTCTATGCCCACCTGCGCTACTTCTATGGCAACGGCTATTTCCTGAACAGCGTGGAGACAGGCACCGACGAATACACATACGCACAGTCGGCCGACGGCAACTTCAAGGATGCCGACCTCTCGGGGGTGGGATCGATGACTCCTTCCAACTCCATCGCAGGCTCCATCTGGGGCACCGCTTTCCCCAATATCAACACCGCCAGCGGCATCATTGAGAACGGTGCTGCAGCAGGCATTGACAACGCCCTGCTGGCCGAGGCATACTTCTTCCGGGGCTTCGACTACTTCCTGCTCGTACAGACCTACGGCGGCGTGCCCCTCGACCTGGGCGCCGGAGAACTGAAGTTCAACACCTCCACCGTGCGCACCTCTGTACGCAACACCGTGGACGAGGTATATAAGAAATGTATATTCCCCGACCTGGAGAAAGCACTGGCCGACCTGCCCGAGAATCCGCGCCTCACGGGTACCGTCACCAAGAATGTGGCCCGCCTCTATCTGGCAAAGGCTTACCTGACCTACGCCTGGTGGCTGGAGAACCCGAACAACATTCCCACCTATCCAGAGTGCAACCGCAATGCCGGAGAGGCTCAGAGCTACTTCCAGAAGGCATACGCCATGGCCATGGAGGCTATCAACAAGCCCGGCCCTTATGCCCTGCAGCCTACTTTCTACGACGTGAACGTGGCCACTAACGACCGCAACTCCGAAATCATGCTCTATGCCGACCACGACGAGGACGAGAAGTATGGCAACGGCGGCGCCGGCTATGGCTGGGGCAGCGGCGGCTCGCCAGAGAACTTCGCCTACTGGATGGAGACCTGGAACTACACCGAGATGACTGCCAAGGCAGCATCTGGCGCTGTCATCAACCCCATCCAGCGTGAGGCCGTGCAGGCGCTGGGACGCCCCTGGACCCGTATGGCTCCTATCGCTGACAACTTCATCTCCGGCGGCGTGTGGGAAGATGCTGTCAAGGCTATCGACTCCCGCTACGATGCCACCTTCACACTGCGCTACCACACCAACTGGCAGAAGTCCGGCGGTACTGAGCCTTACGTCTTCGGCGCCAACGGCATGCAGGTAGGCCCCAACGAGGTCTACTTCAGCTGGGTGCCCGAGAGCGAGGACGCCAACATTAACTACACTGGCGCCGACGGTAAGCTCGGCTTCGGAGAGATGGCCGGCCGTGCAGACTTCGTGGTGGCCGTGAACCACATCAGCCGCAAGAAGTACCCCATCAACTGGAAGCTCGGCATCTATCGTACTGACAATGCCGGCGGTCTGGGCTCCAAGGTGAACGGCGGCAGCCCCCGTCCTTGGAACATTGCCAAGTTCTCGGAGTTCTATCTCCTCGGCGCAGAGGCAGCCGTGAAGCTGGGCAAGAACGACGATGCCAGAAAGCTGGTGAACGTGCTTCGTGCGCGTGCCGGCAAGCAGACCTTCTCGCAGAACGACAATGTGGCCGTCTCTGTCGACCACAGTGCCGAGATGCTCGCTGCAACGCCTGCCACCATCACCATCGACTACATCCTCGACGAGCGTAGCCGCGAGTTCTGGGGTGAGGGCTATCGCTGGTACGACCTCGTGCGCACCCAGAAGTGGGCAGAGCGCGCCAGCGTCTACCACATCGCCGGTTCAGGCTATACCGACAAGGACCTGGAGGAGTTCAAGCGCAGCATCCCCGCCAACTACTACATCCGACCCATCCCGCAGGGACAGATTGACGGCATGAAGATGACCGACGAGGAGAAGGTGCAATACCAGAATCCCGCCTACCGCAACTGACACCGCAACTGACACTCTGGCGCGCCAACGACACAACTGTTGTTGGCGCGCTTCTCTATTAAGGATACTGACGGGCAGCGGCAGGATTGTTGGCAAACTTACAGGGGTAAAGTTTGGCAACATGATAGCAGCTGGCCCTGGACTTCTTCTGCAGCGGTGGCCACATTCTCAGCACAGAGCTTTTGCATAACAATGACAAGTATAACATTTGTGCCAAAACTTTTCTGCCTGTTTTACCTCTCAACTTCCTTGGCGCAGGAATCTTTTTGTTTCGGTTTTTCATTTCATGTAGAATCCTAGCATACACGTTACATTTCGCCCATAATGTAACAATACACAAACTGTTTGTAACAAAACTTGCATGCGTTTTAGTAAAAATGTAATAATTTTGCGTCGAAAACTGCTGCGGGCGGTAAAAAAATACGCTTAAAAGTAAAAAATGTTATACTAATCACAAATTTTTTTATTAAAACTAAAAAGCTATGTTAAAATTCAAAGCACTACAAAAGCCGCTTATGCTGCTTGCCCTGCTCTGTTTGTTCCCCTTCGGGGCACTGGCTCAGAGCACTATCAAGGGAACAGTGATTGATGAGTCTGGTGAACCAGTCATCGGTGCATCAGTGAAAGTGGTTGGAGCTAAGAGTGGCGGCATTACCGACATGAACGGTCAGTTCACTATCACCGCCGCCAGCAACGCCCAACTGGAGATTTCTTACGTGGGCTATGCCACTCAGAAAGTGAGTCTGGGCGGCCGTAACAACATCCGCGTTACGTTGGCTGAAGACACGAACACGCTGAACGACGTGGTGGTCATCGGTTACGGTGTGCAGAAGAAGAGCGACCTGACAGGTGCCGTGGCATCCGTCAAGTCGGAAGACCTCATGAACCGTTCTGTCACCGATGCTGCTGCTGCCATCCAGGGTAAGGCTGCCGGCGTGCAGATCCTGAACAGCACGGGTAAGCCCGGTGCAGGTGCCAACATCCGCGTGCGTGGTTACTCCTCGAACTCCAGCAAAATCGGCCCGCTGCTCATCGTCGACGGTCTGCAGGTGTCGAGCATCCAGTACCTCGACCCCTCTATGATCGAGTCTATGGAGGTCTTGAAGGATGCTGCTTCGGCTGCTATCTACGGTGCTGAGGCCGGTAACGGTGTGATCCTCATTACTACTAAGAGTGGTAGCAAGGGTAAGGGTACTATCAACTATAATGTAAAACTGACCAATCAGGGTCTTGGCCACGTTGGCAAGCTCCTCAATGCTTCTGAGTTCAAGGACTGGATGGGCATGCAGCTTGGCCACGATGATGTGAAGGCTGCCATGGAAGACGCCCAGAAGAAGTATGGTTGGGATCCCAACACGGATACTGACTGGTTGGACGAATATTTCGAGAATACCTGGGCACAGCAGCACACGCTGACCTTCCAGGGCGGCAACGACCGCGGCTCCTACTTCCTGAGCACCAGCTACGTGAACCAGGATGGTATCGTCAAGGGCAACAAGGATAAGTATGAGCGTCTTACTGCTCAGATCAATGCCGACTATAGGATTAAGGACTGGCTGCAGGTAGGCACCAACACCTCTATCGAGAAGTGGAGGACGAAGGGCGTTTCCGAGAACGGCTACGGCTCTTCATTCGAAATGCTGCTCCTCATCGACCCGCTGACCCCGCTGTACTGGACTGAACGCAGTCAGATGTACCAAGGCGATTATCAAGCGATTTACGATCAAATCCAAGGAGGTGGCTCCAAGTACACGCTCTTCGGCGATGAGAACGGCTATTATGCTTCGTCTTACTTCAACGACCGTCTCTCTGGTGGTAACCCCTTCGCACAGCGCGACCGCTCGTGCGCTAAGAACGATGGCGTCAACATCAATGGTACTGCATTTATGAATATCACTCCTATCAAGCAGGTTACATTCACCTCTCGTCTGGGCTATCGCCTCTCATTCAGCAACAGTTCTGACTGGAGCTATCCTTACTATATCAATAACCAGACTGGTAAGGTTGAGAACTACAGCATCTCTGGTTCAAGCAACAACTCTACTTTCTATCAGTGGGAGAACTTCATCAACTACAACCAGGACTTCGGTCTGCACAATGTAGGTGCCATGGCCGGTATGTCATACCGTCAGTATGACTCCAACGGTGTTAACGCCAACGCATCCGGTCCCGACATCCTCAAGGCATACGAGCCCAACTACATCTACCTCACCAGTGTGAATGGTAATGCCGATACCACCAAGGGTATCGGTGGCATGCCTGGAACAACCCGCGCCCTCTCTTACTTCGGTCGTGTCATTTACAGCTACGACAACCGCTACAGTCTGCAGGGTAATATCCGTCATGATGCATTCTCTTCTGAGAAGCTTTCCAAGGACAAGCGTTGGGGTACATTCTTCTCTGCATCCGCAGGCTGGACATTCTCGAATGAGAAGTTCTTCAAGGATGCCGTTGATCCGAGCATCATGTCGTTTGGTAAGATTCGCGTATCTTGGGGTACGAACGGTAACGTGAACGTGCTGGACAACTATTCGTATACTGCCGGTATCGCTACTAATAGTCAGTGGTATCAGTATGGTACAACGAATGTGGGCTCCTACGGTTCAATGCCTAACGGTATTGCCAACCCTGACCTGACTTGGGAGAAGTCTGAGCAGATTGATATCGGTGCTGACTTCCGCTTCCTGAACGACCGTCTCGCACTGGGTATCGACTGGTACAAGAAGACCACGAAGGATCAGCTTATCCCTGCTCCTGTCATGCCTGAGTCTGGTGCTTCTACCATGACCATCAATGGTGGTGAGGTTGTGAACAAGGGTCTTGAGATTGAGCTCAGCTGGAAGGATCATATTGGCGACTTCAAGTATAGCGTCGCTGCCAACATGGCCACCCTTAGCAACAAGGTTACATATCTTGATCCTTCCATCGAGCGTATGGCCGGTGCAACGGTTGAGGGTGCTAGCCCCGAGGTAGTCCGCTGCTTCTTCGAGGAGGGTGAGCCCGTATGGTACATGCGTGGCTTTAAGTATGCTGGAAAAGCCAGTGACGGTACCGCTCTCTATTATAAGAAGGACGGCAGCACCACCAACGACCCGCAGGCTGAGGATATGACCAACATCGGTTCCGGTCTTCCCGACCTTACCTACGGTCTTACCATCAACGCCGAGTACAAGGGCTTCGACCTGACTATCTTCGGCGCCGGTCAGGCTGGCAACGATGTTTACTACGGTCTCTATCGTACAAGGTATCACAATGTTGCCAAGGGCATTTATGATGACTTCAAGAATGGCAAGCTGCCCGAATTGAGAAGTGTTGCCGGTAGCGGTACGTTCTGGCGTTCTTCAGCCATGATTTACAACGGCTCGTTCTTCAAGCTCAAGCAGATTCAGCTTGGTTACACCTTGCCGAAGAGCATCACCAAGAAGGCATACATGGAGAATGTGCGTGCTTACGTCTCGCTCGACGACTTCTTCACCTTCACGAGCTATCCTGGTCTCGATCCCGAGACTTGCACTCAGGAGTACAACTGCCCGGGTCTTGACAAGGGCGTCTATCCTACTATGAAAAAGCTGGTTCTTGGCCTTAGCGTTACGTTCTAACCATAATAGATTAGAAGATTGAAAGATTGAATAATAGAAAAATTGAAATGATTATGAAAAAGATATTATTTTCTGTAGCTTTGCTTTCTGCAGGTATGGTGCTTACATCATGCGAAGACAGGCTCGATGTGGAGCAGAAGGCAACCAGCAGTACTGCCAGCTTCTATAAGACGGACGCTGACGCCGAGTCTGCCGTTACAGCTATGTATGCTACATTCAACGGTGAGATTGGCGGTACCGAAGGCATCTGGAACGCCTACATCATGGGTCTGAACTACTCTGCCGACGATGTGTTCTCAGCAGGTGGCGACATCAACGACCATGCTGACTTCCGTATTCTCGACGAGATGCGCTATGACCCGAGTTCTTCGCCCATCAGCACACTCTACAATCACATCTACAAATCCATCTACTCTGCCAACCTGGTCATCAGCTATTTCGGTGAGACTGCCGACACTCCCGCCAAGAAGAAGGCAGTGGCCGAGGCTAAGGTGATGCGTGCATGGGCTCACATGCTGGCTGCACAGGTCTATTACCAGCCGCCTCTCATCGACCACCTGATCACTACCGACAAGCCGACGAATGCTGAGTCGCAGAAAGCCATCTTCGACTTCTGCGTGAAGGATTGCGAAGAGGCTATCCCCGACCTGCCCGACCGCAAGGGCCAGGGCGACAAGGAAGGTGCTTGGCGTGTCACGAAGGGCTTCGCTCAGTTCGTGGGTGGTAAGGCAGCTCTCTTCGGCGGCGACAATGCCAAGGCTGTCAGCCTGCTGAAGCCCCTGGTGGAGTCTCCCAACTATGCACTCGTTCCCGGCAACCGCTTCCGCGACCTCTTCCACGTTGAGGGCGACGGCTGCGAGGAGAAAATCTTTGAGTTCAACTTCACCGCCAACACTGCTCTCGGTGGCGTTTGGGGCGGCAGCATCCAGCGTGGCCGTTGGATGGTGGCCAACGTCCTCAACTGGCGTGGTGACGACATCGTAGGTGGTGGCAAGAACCCGCAGATCTGCTCAACCGGTGGTTGGGGCGGTGGTGCCATCAACCAGGACTTTGCCCACAAGATGCTTGAGAACGATGGCGACAGCTATCGTCGTAAGGCTACGTTCCTCACTTCCGACGAGTTCTTCTATGATGCCTCTCTTTGCCCCTGGTCGGACGACGTGGAGGCTGGTGGCAAGCTGGCAACCCGTGCTGAGAAGGAGTTTGACGAGAACCGTGGTATCAACAAGAGTGCCGGCTCGTTCTCCCGCAGCGACGTGATGGAGGTGAAGATGATGATGCACCCCAACGATGCTGACCTCTCTGTCGGTGACAACTGCAACAACACCAACATGTGTCTTGCCCGTCTTGGTGAGGCCTACCTGCTCTACGCTGAGGCTTGCCTTGCAACTGGCAACAAGGCCGAGGCTTTGAAGTACATCAACAAGATTCAGAATCGTGCCGGCTCAAAGACCATCTCTACTGAGGCTACCATGCAGGTTCTTCAGGACGAGAAGCAGTATGAGCTCTGGTTCGAGGGATGCCGTTGGTTCGACATCGTGCGCTGGGGCATTGCCAAGCAGTGCTACGACAAGGTGCTCGACAACATTCCTCTCCAGTGGGATGAGTACTGGCAGTCGGGTGGCACGAAGCCTCACAAGCTCGTGTACAAGGTTCATCATCCTTGGGCAGATGCCAATGTCAAGCTTGAGTTCGTTGCTGGTAAGCACGAATACTGGCCGATTCCGCAGACTGTCATCGAAATCAACGACCAGATGCACCAGGTGCGTGGCTGGGCAAACTAAAAAGATAAGTTTTTTGGTTTTCACATAAGTTTTAGTTAAGAACACAAGTTGTGACAGAAAGTGCTGCGTCGGGAAGACGCGGCACTTTCTTCCTTATTTTCTTTGCCGTTTGACCATTTATTCGTAACTTTGCAGCCTATGAGGAAAGTAGCTCTTGCCATCAGCCTGCTGTTGGTCTGCCTGACGTCATGGGCGCAGTGCTGGCAATGGGTCGACCCGCGCATCGGCAGCGTGGGCGTGGGACGCACGTTCCCGGGGCCGTGCATGCCCTTCGGCATGGTGAAGCCTGGTCCCGACTGCGGGGTGCTGCCCAATGCCGGCTGGGCACCCTTGCCGGCGGCTGTCAGCGGCTTCTCGCAGACGCATGTCAGCGGAACGGGGGGCGGCCAGAAGTATGGCAACATCCTGCTGCAGCCGTTTGTTGGTGAAGGGCGGATGGTGAATGGTGAAAGAAGGATAGATTTTTCGCAGAAGAGAATAGACGAAACAATAGCACTCGGCTACTATGCCACTACCTTCGAAAGTGGTGTCCGCACTGAGATTACCACCTCGGAACGCTGCGCTTATTATCGCTTTCACTATCCTCCCCTCAGTAATGACCGTGAGGAACCGTGTCAAACCGTGGTGCCCCCCAGCAAAAACCGTGAGGAACCGTGTCAAACCGTGGCGCCCCCCAGCAAAAGCCGTGAGGAACCGTGTCAAACCGTGGCACCCCCCAGCAAAAACCGTAAGGAACCGTGTCAAACCGTGGCGCACCCCAGCAAAAACCGTAAGGAACCGTGTCAAACCGTGGCGCCCCCCAGCAAAAACCGTGAGGAACCGTGTCAAACCGTGGCACCCCCCAGCAAAAACCGTGGGGAACCGTGTCAAACCGTGGCGCCCCCCAGCAAAAGCCGTGAAGAACCGTGTCAAACCGTGTCATCCCCCAGCAAAAACCGTGAGGAACCGTGTCAAACCGTGGCTACTCTGTGGCTGGATGCCACCCACTTCCTGGGCAAGGACACAGTGCCCGACCTGCGCGAACGTCAGCAGTTTGTGGGGGCCGAGGTGGAGCTGGTCAGCGACCATGAGGTGCAGGGCTATAGCCGCATACGTGGCGGCTGGAACAATGGCGATGCCTACACCGTCTACTTCTGCCTGCAGACCGACAAGGCGTTTCAGCCTTACCCCCAGCCTCTCCCCGAAGACAAGGGGTGCCCCACTGCTGTAGCGGCGCAATGCCCAACCGACAGGCCGGGGGCTGTCATCCTGCAGTTCTCCGACACGCTGGTCAACGTGAAGGTGGGCATCTCGTACGTCAGCACCATGCAGGCCCGCCGCAATATCTCCAACCTAGACTTCGACGAGCAGCTGGCCCTGCTGCGCGACAGCTGGGAGCAGCAGCTCTCGAAAATCCAGATTGCAGGCACCGACCAGCAGCGCCGCATGTTCTACACGGCCCTCTACCACACCATGCTCATGCCCGTCGACAAGACCGGCGAGAACCCCAAGTGGGCAGACTCCCCCTACTACGATGACTACTACGCCATCTGGGACACCTACCGCACCTCCTCGCCCCTGCTCACCCTGCTCTGTCCCGAGCGTCAGATTGCCATCGTCAACTCATTGCTTAATATATACACGCGCGAGGGCTACCTGCCCGACGCCCGCTCCGGCGACTGCAACGGTCGCACCCAGGGCGGCTCCAACGCCGAGGTGGTCATCGCCGATGCTTTCGTCAAGGGCCTTGGCCGTCCTCTCTACTGCGGCGCCGTCGCAGTCCCAACGAACACCATCGACTACCCCCTCGCCTTAGAGGCCATGCTCAAAGATGCCGAGGCCGACCCCGGCGCCGACCATGAGAAGCACGGCCGTGGCGGCCTGAACGAGTACCGCCGGCTGGGCTACATCCCCTACGGCATCCCCCGTGCCGGCACCCGCACCATTGAATACGCCTACGACGACTACTGCCTGGCGCAGGTGGCCCGTGGTCTGGGCCGCACCGACATCTACGAAGAATACCTCTCGCGGAGCAGCAACTGGCGTAACCTCTGGCGCAGCGACTACGAGTGGGACGACGTGAGAGGCTACATCCTCCCCCGCGATGCCGACGGCCGCTGGATGGACAGCGTCCCCTGGGGACGTTCGAAGGTCTTCCATCCGCTGATTCCCTACACCCCCGTGACGAAGGTCGCCCCGTGGTACCTGCCTTGGTGGGACACCTTCTTCTACGAGGCCCTCTCTGCCGAATACTCGCTCAGCATTCCCCACGACGTGCCCGGGCTGATTGAGGCCTGTGGCGGTCCCGATGCCTTCCGCCGCCGCCTCGACCTCTTCTTCGAGCGGGGGCGCTATAACGTGGGCAACGAGCCGTCGTTCCTCACGCCATGCCTCTACCACTGGCTGCGACGCCCCGACCTGAGCACCCGGCGCATCCACCAGATCATCCGCGACAACTTCAGCGACCGCCCCGACGGCCTCCCCGGCAACGACGACGGCGGCGCCATGTCCTCCTGGCTGGCTTTCCACATGATGGGCCTCTATCCCAATGCCGGGCAGGACTACTACCTGCTGAACCTCCCCCTGCTTAGTGAGTACACCTTCCAGCTGAGCAACGGGAAGAGGCTGAGGGTTAGAAACCTCACTCCCGACCCCTCTCCCAAGGAGAGGGGAGTGGACGGACTTGCTGCCGGGACTTTCCGAGTCCTCTTCAATGGGCGGGAGCTGGCCGATGCCCGCATCACTCATCAGGAGCTGATGGAGGGCGGCGAGCTGGTATTCAGCGTTAGCTATGCAGAGCCACTCCCTGCCCTTCAAGAGGAGGAGTCTCCGAAGGGTGGGGTGGGGACTGTATCCTCTCCCCTCCTCTCGGGGGATGGGGGCGGGGTCTATCAGGTCTCTTTCACCCTCAACCGCCAGTTCCGCACGTGGCCCTTGTCGTTCCGATGGGAGAAGAGCGGTAAAGGCAGGCGAGGGAAAGCTTGGGCGACCGACACGCTCGTTGTCACCTGCAAACAGACCACCTATCGCATCCCGCGTAGTGAGGCAGAGGGGGCCACAGGCTTCTGCTGGCTCAACCCGCAGCAGGACGGCACCGTCTATCACAATGCCGTCGGCACCTTCCTCTTCATCTCCACTCAGGCCATACGCCAGCTGCAAGAGCAGGGGGTCTTCCGCTACGACGGCATCACCTGGCGGCGCTCAAAAACCGATGGTTGGGTGCAGGCCGACATCGACGGCACAGAGATGCAAATCGACTACGATGCCGTCACCGGCCTCTACCTTGTCACCGAAATGCGCCATAATCCCCTAGGCATCGACTGGAAACTGGTTCGCTAATGCAGTCTAACAGCAATCAAACCGAGTCCACTTAAAAAGTCCGGCTAAAAGGTGCCCCATGTGCACCTTTTAGGCATATACTTCTGAATTTCAAACAGATGGCTGGTTCGCCATCATAGGAAAATGGTGCCTCAATTGTGCTGACGGTTCACCACGTCATATTTCTGTTCGTTTCAAGGCAAACGGCATTCGTGTTTTTCCAAACGGCGTTCGTGTTTTTCCAAAAGTAATGACATAGCTGTTGACCCAGGAATGCGTCTACCGCCGGAGAAGAGTTCCTAGGTCGACTGCTATATTGTCGCCCCAAATTTTATTACTAGCATAAAAAAGAAAAAATGGCGCTACAGGAGCTACTTTGGGGGTTAACGCAGTGGAAACCAGTTGTTTATTTTTAGCTACAAGAGTAAAATCCGAGCTACTTTTGTAGCTACAGTACGTGCCTGCCCATTGTTTCCGAACGGCGTTCGTATTTTTCAAAATAGCGTTCGTATTTTTCAAAACGGCGTTCGTATTTTTTCAAACGGCGTTAGTATTTTTTCAAACGGCGTTAGTATTTGAAAATAAAGCGGCACTATTTTGTTGAATTCTCTAGAGAATTCAAGCAGAAGTTTCCTGTAGCTGCTCCTGTAGCTACCGAGTAGTGCGAAAAAGAGCCTTGTGGCTACAGGCAACAACCTGAAAACCAAACCGATAAATCGCAAAGTAGCTCTAGTAGCTCCTTTTTTCACTCCCTATATTACGCGCGCGCGTGAGACGACCAAAGCATCAATTATACCTCCATGTGGATGCACATCATCGGGATGCCATCGTTGGACCTTGAAGTCTAATCTACCTATATCGTTGCCTAAGCAAAAAACTCCGACCAGCCAAATTCTCCTCAAAAAGTAAGGTAGGGTGGTGCGGTTCAGTGCTGTTCTATGCGGTATATTTCTACGTCGAGCACCTCCTCAATCATCCCGATGATAGCATCCAGGCTGTCAGCAGGGAAATCGCCAGTGAGATGCTTTTCGGTGTTGTCTGCTTTCAGCTGTACCCCATACCAGCTGCTCAGCTGGCTTAGCACTTCTGGCAGCGGCGTGTCGTCGAAGTGGAAGCTGGCGGTGGGCTGCATTGCCACTTCTTGCTTGTCGGATGGGGATGGAACTTCTCTCTTGGCAGGGATGTCGGAGTTGACAGCCTGCCAGGTCATCACGGCTGCGAAGACCACCAGGCAAAGCAGCGATGCGGCTGCTACCACCCACTTGCGCAAGGGTTTGTGGATGGCTGGCTTTACCTTTTTCAACGCTTTATCGGGGTCGAACATGCCCTTTCTATAGTGATGCAGCACGAAGCCCAGTTCTTGGTCGTTTTTGGAATTAGTCATTTGGTTGTTTGTTGGTGTCAAGTGTTTCCCAGTTGCTCTCGCTGTAGCCATAGCCTCCCACTACGCCGATGCCGCCAAGCACATTGCTGTAGGTGGGTTCAATGATGGCGAAGCCACGCTCAGCCAGCCCGTTGTTGTCCACGTCATTGATACTCTTTACATAGTGGTAGAACTCTGGCGTGATATGGTAGAGCTGCACCTGATAGCGCAGGGGACGTAGGTTGAAGATGTCGAGCGGTGATAGTACATGATTGGGCGAGAGGTTCAGGTGGAGTGTATAGGTCTGGCCGTTGATTTCTGTATCCGTGAATATGTAGAAGTTCTGGTAGAAGTCGTTGTCGAAGCCGAAGTTGCTGTCCATCTTGCTCAGCGGCAGCAGCAGTGGCTCGCTCATGGTGAGTATCCTGGGATGGCTGTAGAGAGAGTCCTCGCGCCCAGCAGTTTCCCTATAGTGCTTGCAGCGCACGCGCACGGCATAGTAGTCGTCGGTGACGGCAGGATCGGTGAAGGTGGCCGACAACTGATATACATCGCGGCTCTCCTCCAAGTCGGGGTCGTAGACCTTGGCCTCTACGATGCTGTTCAGCCTGACGGGGACAGGCTCGCCCACCACCGTCTCGGCACTGACGCTGGCATAGCCCGAAGCCACTACTTCAATCTCCACACGGTCGCCAGCATGGTGGGGTCCGGTCACGAAATATCGGCCGTGCTCACGGGGCTGGTTCCATTTGTCGTAGACCCGGTCTTTCCAGCTCACGTTGCGCTGACGGCCGTTCACACGGTAGGTGACACTGGCGTCTGTCACCTCCAGGAAGTCATCCCACAGGTTTTTCGCCGAGCCTTTCCTCACGGGAATGCTACGGGTCACCTCTATCCAGGTGGTGTCTTCGGCTGGGGACTGCAAATCCTCTCCAACATGGTTCGCGGGAAAGCAGTTTACCACCAGCTTGGCCTCTTCTTGCAGGCCGCCGATGTCGAAGGAATCCTTGCATCCTATCATTCCTGCTATTCCTATTACTCCTATCAAAAACTTTTTCATAGCGACTTAAAACATAATGGTGTAACTGAATGAGGGCACAATGGGTATGTATCCGTAGGTCTTTACCTTTATGGCTCGTGTGTCTGGGTCGTCCTTCGCCTGAACCCATAGTGTGTTCAGATGGCAATAGGCGTTGTAGATGCTCCAGTTCCAGATGCGCTCGTGCCCGTGCTTGGTGCGATGGTGCAGGCTGAAACCCAGGTCCAGCCTGTGGTAGGCGGGCAGCGTAATGTTGTTGGGGCGCTCGAAGATGAAGTCGCGACGGTGAGGATCCTGCCCGTAGGTGTCGTAGAAGTAGAAGTCGTCCAGCCAATAGTCGTTGCGTCCGGGCATGGTGGCAAACATTACCAGCTGCGTGGGTATCGTCATGCGGTTGCCGGTGTGGAACGACCAGGCGGCATACATCTCAGCTTTCTTCGTCAGGTGCAAACGGGCTGTGATGTTCAGCTTGTGGCGGTTGTCAAACTTGTCGTAGTACCAGTGTTCGTAGTATTCGTCGAACTTGCGCTTGTTCCACGACAGAGTGTAGGTAGCCTCCACCGCCAGCTGCCCGTTCTTGTAGAGCGCATCAGCCTCTACGCCGTAGAAGCGTCCCCGCCCTTCCATCACCTCCTCGTCCCACGAGGCCGCCGGAGGTTCCAGTCCTGTCCAGCTGTTGAACTGCAGCAGGTGGTATGTCTGCTTGTAATAGCACTCCACCGACAGCATCCATCGTCTGGAGGGTTGCATATAGATGCCTGCTGCCAGCTGTCGGGAGCACATGGGGCGTGTCTTCTCCGTGGTGGGTACCCAGTAGTCGGTGGGCAGGTCGAGGAAGGAGTTACTGATTTTGTGCACATACTGTGACATCATGGTGTAGCTGGCTTTCAGTGAGAGCGTCGGCCGTAGCTGATATTTCACGGCCAGGCGCGGGTTGAGCGAGGCGTAGGTCTTGCCTCCGACGATGAAGAACGACAGGTTTGCGCCGCCGTTCACGCTCCAGCGGTCGGAAAGCGTCAACTGGTCTTCGGCGTAGATGCTCAGCTCGTGGCCGGTCTGGCGGTTGCGGCTGCTGTTGCGCAGGGTGTCTACCTCGCTGGTGCCTGCATAGTAGAGCTGGCTCTTCGTCTGCGGCCGGAACTGGTGGAAGGCGTAATCGTGGCCAAAGCGGATGTGGTGGCGGTGTGAGGGACGGTAGTCGAACAGTGCCCGGTAGCCCATGTCGTCGATGACCGAGTGCGTGGAGTGCTCGTTGAGTCTGTAGCTGAGGTCAGCAGGGTCGCCATAGCGCCAGTCGTCGCGGTAGCTGATATTGGCGCGGTTGTGGGTATAGACGGCAGTGAGGTTAGCCATCAGTCGGTGGCTCAACGTCAGGTTCCAGTCCACGGCAGCGTTCAGGTTGCCCCATCGCAGTCGGTTCTCTGTCTTGTCGGTGTTTATTTGGCCGTCCTGACCCTCGTCCCGGTCGTCCTTTGACGTCAGTGCATCGCCGCCGCTGTAGAGGCTCAGGCTCAACCGCTGCCGCTCGTTGACAATATGCGTCAGCTTGGCATTCAGGTCGTGGAAATTATAGTTCAGACGGTATTTCTCTTCACTGTTGAAAAGGTTGACAATGGCAAAGGCGGGTTCGGTAAGCAGGTCGAGCCACGAGCGGCGCAGGCCCACGTTCAGCGAGGTTTTCCCTCGCTGTATTGGCCCCTCGAAATGCAGGCTGCCGTCGAGCAGTCCGAGGCGATAGCTGCCGTGCCATTCCTGCATGTTGCCGTCGTTGGTACGCACATCGATGACTGAACTCAGGCGGCCGCCGTAGCGTGCGGGGAAGCCGCTCTTGTAGAAATCGACATGTTTCACCATATCAGCGTTGAACGAGGAGAAGAGGCCCAGGGAGTGGTTCACTGAATAGAGGGGCGTGCCGTCGAGCAGGAATAGGTTCTCGTCGCTGTTGCCACCATGCACATAAAGGCCGCTGGCCAGCTCGATGCCCTCCTGAACGCCGCTGGTGCGCTGCAGTGTTTTCACCACGTCGGGCGAGGAGAAGAGGGCATACCCGTTCTTGATGTCTGCCTGGCTCAGCGAGCGCTTGCCCATCTGTGTGCCGGTGACGAGTGAGTTCATGTCGGCCGTAACGATGACTTCTTGCAGTTGATGGCTTGCTTCGAGGCTGATGTCCTGCACGTAGTGCTGCGTAAGGTTCAGACTGACGGTTTGCTGCTCGTAGCCTATATAGGTGAAGCGCAGCTGGTGCTCGCCTTCGGAAAGGGTGAGCGAGTAGTAGCCGTATTCGTTAGTCATCGTGCCCTTGCGTGTGGTGTGGTCGTAGATAGTGGCGTTGATAAGCGTTTCTCCCTGTGTGTCGCGCACATGGCCGCTCACTGTCCACCGCTTGGCCTTCCCGGTCTTCTTCATTTTCAGCAACACATGGTTGTCCTGTACCTTGTATATAATATGTGTATGGGAGAAGAGCCGCTCCAGTGCCTGCTCCAGCGACAAGCCTGCCAGCGACTCGCCCGTATAGGTGTCGCTTAGTGACAGTGCTGAGTCGTAGACGAAGCTCACATGGTGGGCTTTCTCTATCAGGTTCATCTGTTCGCGCAGGGTTTGTGCCCCTGCGGGGCTGAATGGTTGCGCCACTGCGTGGCTTATGAAGAAATATAAAATAATAAGTAATAAACTTAGATGAATCTTTCTCATTCTTCTTTTTTTGTTTTTCTTGTAAGACGCAGGGAGGGAGAGATACCCCCACGGCTTATATGAAAAAAAGAATGAAAATGCTGTCTTGCTGCCCTCGCAGCCGCTTCAGGGCCTTGCTCACTTGGTGTTCGACCGTCTTTTCACTCAAGTTCAGGCGCTGGGCTATCTCGCGATAGGTCAGCCCGTCGCGTTTCGCGAGCAGGAAGATCTCACGGCAGCGGGATGGCAGTTCGTCGATGGCCTCCCAAAGACGAGCCTCGCGGAAAGAGCGCTCCTGTGCCTCTTCGTCGCTGATGATTCCGTTCATGTCTTCAGGATGGATATCGGTCAGCAGCGGGTGACGTCTCCGCAGCTGGTCAATGCAACGGTTGCGCACTGACGTATAGAGCCATGCCCTTGCGTTCTGTGGCTCTTCATCAGTCTCCAGCAAACGCACGAAACAATCCTGTACAGCATCTTCCGCCTGCTCCACGTCGCGCAGGTAGTGCAGCGCGTAGATGCATAGCGGGCGGTAGTAGTTGCGGAAAAGGAGGTCGGTGTTCATTATCTGTGGTTTTCGGGGTGCAAAGTTACAAATAATAATGATTATCCGCAACCAGCCGACATGTTTCTATTGTAGATGCGATGTTCAAACTCCGATGTGCAAGCGATGGAAGCTATCATAAGCCTGTCAAACAACTTGTCTCCAAAGTATCTGCGATTGAACTTGTAACAGAACTCATTGAGGTACTCTTGCAGGAACTCCGGCTTGATACCGTGGTATATGTTCTTCATCAACGACTTTGAGTTGCTGATTGCGATGTGAACCCACGGAAGTACTTTCCCGATTTCCTTGGGATCAATTTTCCTCCCGACATATTCGCTGAACATCTTTGGAAAGTTGATGTGCGATTTTGTACCGTCGCTCACTACTGCGGCATCCCCATCGATGCCGGTGCTTGCTATCGGGTCAATCGTTTCTTTCTTTGAATCAGGGATGACGACCATCTTTATGTGGCCGACCTTTTTGGGCTTCAGGCCCTTCGTCGGGCTGTCCACCTCTGTGCTCTCGGCCATAACGAGCACCTTTGTCTTTGCCTGGCTGCCAGCACCGCGCTTCAACGCCTCATTCTTCTGCTTATCGGGGATTTCGGTAGAGAAAAAACCTTCATCCACCTCAACACTCCCCAGAAGGGTATACTTGCTGTCGCGCTTGCCCATGACATCCCTCAACTTGTGCATCATCTCCCATATTGGCTGATAGCGCTTGTGGCCGAGCTGGCGCTGCATCTCGCTGGCGGAGAACGTGTTCTTGGTGGCGGTCAACAGGTGGATTGCCTTGAACCAGTACATAAGGGGCAACTTGCTGTTGTGCATCACAGTGTCTGCCGTCAACGTGGTCTCATGCCCGCATTTTGAGCAACGCCAGCACTTGTTATGGCTGTCCCAATAGTTCTTGCGGCAACCGCACTTCTTGCAGACAATGCCAGACTTCTCACGTTGAGCCTTGAGATAAGACTCGCAGGAGGCCTCGTCGGGGAAACGTTGGGTAAATTCAAATAGCTTCATCTTGCAGTGGAATTTCAAACTTGGTGCAAAGGTAAGCATTTTCAGGGATTCTGCCAAATTTTTGGACGGCTAATTGCGGATAATCATCAAATAATTCCTTATTCGTAGTGCTAATTCATGGAAATTTTGTATCTTTGCAGGCAAACTTGCTTGTCATGGACGCAAGCTAATAAGAATTAGACGAAAGGAAAGCGATGAAGAAAGTATTTTTGATGACCCTGTGCCTGGTGGCTGCGATGACGGCGTGGGCACGTCCCGTAAGCGTAGAGCAGGCCTCGCGGCAGGCTCGCCAGTTCCTGCAGCAGCGGCTGTCCGCCGCCGGCAGGCATCTTGCTCCCGCCCAGATGGAGACGGAGCTGGTGAAGAGTAGCGAATACTACGTGTTCAACGTGGGCAGCGACGAAGGCTTCGTCATTGTCAGTGCCGACGACTGCGCCACGCCTATCCTTGGCTGGTGCGACCACGGCTCTTTCGACGAGGACGACATGCCCGAGAACATGCGCTCGCTGCTGGAGCTGTATGCCTCGGAACTGATGTATATGAAGAGCATGGGCCTGCAGGCGTCGCTGCCTCCTACGGCAGTGAAGGAACCCATAGGCCCGCTGCTGACCACGCACTGGAACCAGGACGACCCCTTCAACCGGCAGTGCCCCTACTATCTGAACAATCCCAAGAACAAACGGTGTATGACGGGCTGCGTGGCTACATCGATGGCCCAGGTACTGGCCTACAGCGGCAACCGCCCGTCGGGTACGACGATGACCATCGCCGCCTACGACTGCACCACGAAGCTGACAGCCGACAGCATCCGCATCCATGTGGATCAGCTGCCTAAGACCACTTTCGACTGGGACAAGATGCTCAATGACTATGACGACAATGCCACCGACGCGCAGCGGCAGGCCGTGGCCAAGCTGATGGCCTACTGCGGCGCCGCCCTACGCTCCGACTACGGGGAGAAGTCTACCAGTGCCTATCAGAGCATGGTTGTCCCCGCCCTGCGCTCCTATTTCGGCACCGACGGCAAGCGTGTCTACCGTCAGGACTATACCTTTGCCCAGTGGAACAACCTCATCTACGACGAGCTGCTGGAGCGGCGGCCCGTCATCTGCGACGGCCGCACCTCGGACGGGGGCCACTCCTTTGTGGTCGACGGCTTCGACGGCGGCGAGCTCTTCCACGTGAACTGGGGCTGGGGCGGCCACAACGACGGCTACTTCCTGCTCAGCGTGCTCCACCCTGCCGACAACAGCGGCATCGGCGCCAGTACGTCGAACAACGGCTACAGCTACTCGCAGTCGGCCATCATCGGCATCAAGCCGGGAGTCTCGCCCATCAACGAGCCAGTACAGATGACTCCCTCGAACTTCACTGTCAGCGGCAACACCGTGTCCTTCTCCATCTACAACTACACCGGGGAAACTGCCACCTTCGACATCGGCGTGGGGGCTATCGATGACCATGGGAACATCAGCAATGTCATCACCTGTATCAAGGACAAATCGCTGGACTACCTCTGGGGCTACTCCAGCCTTACTGCCACCATCGACGGCAAGAACCTTACCGAGGGCGTCTATCACTATGTGGTGACCAGCAAGCTGTCGGAGAGCAAGGTCTGGCAGACAGAGATGCCCTACTGGAAGGAATACATTGAAGTGACGGTCGACGCCAGCCACCGCGTGACGCTGCGCATGATGCCCCCCAGCCCCGTGCTCACGGTGGTGGAAGGGCTGAGCTGGCGTCCGGGCGACAACTTTGCCGGACAGAGCGTCGACATCAAGACGAAGGTGAAGAACAGCGGCGGTGAGTTCTACGGCCCCCTCTACCTCTTCGCCAGCCAGACCAAGGACAAGGGCGAGTACAACACCCGGCTCGGCATCACCATCGCTGCCGGCGCCACCGCCGAGGCCACCTTCGAGTTCACGCCTGCGAAGGAGGGCACGTGGAACCTCTGGCTGTGTGCCGACTCGGAGGGTCAGGCCGTGATGGCATCGGCCACGATGTCTGTCAAGAAGGTGAGCTATGTGAAGCCCGGCTATCTGGAGGTGACAAACCTGAGAATCTTCAGCCCCATGGACGAGGACTCCTGGGCCATCGACGGTCAGGGCAACTGGCAGGTCGACGTGCTGTCGTCGTCGCTGCAGCTCATCCCCACGGTGAGAAACACGTCGGACACCGACCTCAAAGGCGAGAACAAGATCTATGTGAGGCTGCAGCGGAAACAGGGCGGCACGTGGAAGAACGTGACCTCTTACAAATATACCATTACCGACTTCGCCGCCAACACAGGCTATAACCTCACGCTGAAGGGAGGAGTGCCCATCGACTTCGGCGATGTGGGCTACGGCCTCTACCGCCTTGCCATCTACCTGGACGATGCCGTGCAGGATGTGCGCTACCAGATGAACCTCACGGGCGGCTATCCCGTGTGGGCTACCGACGGCACGCGGTCGCTGGTGAAGACCACCGACGGGCATGTCGGCGTGGCCGACAACATCCTGGCTATCGACCTGAGCTTCTTTGGCTTCAGCAGCATCACGCCTAACGGCAACCCCAACACACTCTACATCCTTGGCGACAGCCAGACGGTGCCTGCCACACTGGGCGGCAGGAATGTGGTGCAGGGCGGCACGGCCGGCGACATCACCGTCAGCGAGGGCTATCCCTTCTTCAGTCCCGTCGACTTCACGGCTTCCAGCATCAGCTACAGCCGCACCTTTTCCACAGGACTCACATCGGAGGCTACGGGCTGGAATACGATCACACTGCCCTTTGAGCCCACCACCATCACCGTCGGAGGCCAACGGATAGACTGGTTCCACACAGGCGATGAAGAGAACCGGAATTTCTTCCTGATGGAGTTCTCCGGCGACGATGACGAACATGCCTTCTTCGACTTTGCCGCGCGTTTCAAGCCCTACGTCCCCTATATCATAGGTTTGCCGGGGACCGACTTTGGCGCAGCGTGCATCTCTGGCAAGGAGATTGTCTTCCGTGCCGACCATGCTGCCGTTCCTGCCACTGAGGCAGCAGTGCGGACGGGCAACGTGTTCAAGTTCTTCGGAACGACGACGAGAACTGCCGGCTCGCAAACCGTCTATGCGGTCAATACTGTGGGCGACGCCTTTGTGCCTACCACCAACAGCATTAAGCCTTTCCGCAGCTACTTCGTGGCGCAGGATATCAGTCCGAATAACATCCTCATCAATTTCGCACACTTCACTTCCACAGGCATCAGTGACATTCTGCGTGAGACAAAGAAGACGAACGGCGGGCAGAGGAACGACAACTACTATTATGACCTCGGCGGCAAGCGCGTACAGCAGCCGATGAAGCGTGGCATCTACATCAGGAACGGGAAAAAAGTCCTTCATGCAGCTGGAACACCGGGACAATGACCGCGAAACGGTCATATATCAGTAGCCGTGGGCCGGTAATCGACGAAGTCGCTTCGCTCGTCGAAGAACGACCTGCGGATGCGTCGGCAAACGACTGTACAACTACCCTAACGGGGTCGCCTATAGTGATACAAACAACATGGCATACACAAAACTTATATACCATATCGTATTCCGCACCCACGCCAATCGTCCCGTCATCAACGAGACCCACGAGCGTGACCTGTACATGTTCATCCTCGGATTCTGCCGCAACCGCCAGTGTGTGCTCTTTCGCATCGGCGGCATACCTGACCACGTACATTTGTGCGTCAGCCTGCACCCGACGATTGCTGTAGCCTCGTTTGTCCACGACCTGAAGATTGCCACGGGTAACTTTATGCGCTCGCGCCGCGACCTGTTCCCGATGTTCGACAAGTGGGAGAGCAGTTATGGAGCGTTCACCTACGCCGAGGCCGACAAGGAGCGTGTCATAGAGTACATTAAAAACCAGAAGGAGCACCATCGCCGCGTGTCGACATGTGAGGAGATGCGGGCGATACTGGATGAGTTCGGTATTGAATATGACGAGAGGTATATATAATACGCAGCTGTTGGGCGACCCCTTCAGGGTCGATGTTACCCGTTCCGCTAATTCCGTAGGTCGTTCCGACCTGCGGCTACTGAGAGGTGACCGCTTTGCGGTCAATGTCGCGGATATTCGACCACAAACACCGGGATAATGACCGCAAGGCGGTCATCTCTCAATAGCTCTGAATTTGCCGTGGGTCGTAACGATCAGCGGATGCGTCGGCAAACGTGGGGAGTCCGCATGGCTTCATCCCCCCTTCGGGGGGACTGAGGGGGCTTACTTAAACTGCCGCGTGTCGTGGTAGTCGTGGTAGGAATGCTCCAGGTCCACGTAGTCGAAGTTATGAATGCGGCGCTTGTTCTCCGGCGGCAGCTGCATATAGTCGCCGTAGAGATGGCTGAGATATTCGTGGGGATGCTCCACGCCCAGCAGCTCGTGGCCCTCGAAGTTGACGGGCGTGGGGATGCCGAAGACCTCTTTTCGTGTCACCGAACGTTCGCCGCTGTCGAAGTCGGCTACCAGGGCTGACGACTCATAGGGGTGGGCTGTCTGAATGCGGCGCAGCAGACGGTGCAGGCCGGCATTGGTGGTCGTGGCTTGCAGCAGGCGGGGTATCCACGACGTGTAGCCACGGCCGCGCTTGTAGGGGTCGCGGTTGCGCATGTAAATCCAGCGGTCCACTGTCCTGTAGAGCCTGAAGCGCAGCTTCCGGCGCCATTTCACCGATGACACGCCGTCGATGGGGAACACGTCCATGTAGACGCCGCCCAGCTGGTTGAAGCTCCAGCGCTCGATGAGCGTGGTGCTGCCGTCGATGATTTTCATGAAGTTGCAGGCGCAGTAGGGGTCGCGCTCCACGCACACCTGCTCGAAGGGGGCAGGCAGCCATTCCGGGGCATGGGCCAGCAGGCGCTCGAAGTCGGGGCGTGGCATGCAGATGTCCATGTCGTCGTCCCAGGGGATGAAGCCGCCGTGGCGCACGGCACCGAGCATGGTGCCGTCGGAGATATAGTAGGTGAGGCCGTGGTCGCGGCATACGCGGTCTACGGTGAGCAGAATCTGAAGTGTGCGCTGCTGCAGTTCGCGGGTGCTATAGTTTCCCATCTTTTTGCTTTTTTGAATAGGGTGTGTCGAAGTCGAGGACGTGGAAGTTGTGCTGCCGCTGGTGGTCGCCGTCGGGAATGGTCATGTAGTCGCCGTACTTATGGGAGAGGTAGGTGTCGTAGTGCTCCACGCCCAGCACCGTCTCTCCCTCAAACGGGTAGGGAGTGGGTGTGCCCAGCACCTCCTTCGGCATGACGCCGTGGCGGCCGTCGTCGTAGTCGGCCACCAGGGCCGACTGCTCGTAGTCGTATTTCAGCAGCAGCTTTCGTATCTTGCGCTGTACGCCCTGCATGGTGTAGACCTTGCGGCAGAGCAGGGGCACCCACGACGAGGGGCCGTGGCCGTGCTTGTAGGGGTCGCGGTGGATGAGGTAGAGCACCCGCTTCCAGTATTCGTAGCGGGCGAAGTGGAGGACCCCTCCTAGCCTCCCCGAAGGGGAGGAACCCTTCCCCCCTTCGGGGGGATTGAGGGGGGTCCCGTCAATCGGGAACACATCTATATATATGCCGCCCAAATAATGGAGGTGGGTGCGCTCGATGAGCGTGGTCGAGGCGTCCTGCACCTTTCCGAAGGGTAGGGGATAGGCCGGGTCGTTCTCGGCGCAGACGAACTCGTAGGGTGCCGGCAGCCACTCCCGGCAGTGTGCGATGAGCTGCTCGTAGTCGGGGCGCGGCATGGCAATGTCGATGTCGTCGTCCCAGGGGATGAAGCCCTTGTGGCGCACGGCACCTATCATCGTTCCTGCCCAGATGTAGTAGCGCAGCCCGTGCTCACGGCAGCAACTGTCTACAGCCATCAAGATGCGCAGGATGCGCCGGTGAAGCAAATCTATATCGTAAGTAACCATAATCATAGGCCTCCTCAGTTCCCCCGAAGCGGGAAAAAGTCCCTCCCCTTCGGGGAGGCTAGGAGGGGTTTCCCTTCGGGGAGGCTAGGAGGGGTTTCCCTTCGGGGAGGCTAGGAGGGGTTTTTTTACTCCTGACTCAAACAGCTTCTTCGCCTCATAGTAGTCGTCGGGCGTGTCCAGTTCGTAGCTGAAGAGGTCGGTAGTGTCGATGACACGGAAGGTGTGCCCCTTGGGTATGAGCCGTTCAAAAGCCCGCTCGTAGAATATGTCGATGAGTTTCTCGTCCACTATCATCTTGTCAAGCTCCTCGGCCAGTGCCAGACTGTAGCTGGGGCTGAACTTCTCTATGCCTACGCTCTCGCCGAGAGCGTCCTGCGGGTTGCAGGTCTTGCTGATTTCGACGATGTGCATCTCATGGTCCACCACCACCTTCATCTCTTCCTCTCCCAGCTCATGGCGGTTCAGCGCCAGTGCCGATTCCGGCTGGCGTGCCACGCGCAGCACGGCTTCGGGGTCGCAGAGGATGTCGCTGTCCATGAGCAGGAACTCGCGCCCCTTCACATGCCTCATGCTGAGCCAGAGCGAGAAGATGTTGTTGTTGTGCTCGTAGTCGGCGTTGTGGATGAAGTCGATGGTGATTTCCGTGGGCAGGCAGGCGTTGAGTGCCTCGCGTATCATCTCCCCCCGGTAGCCGGTGACCACCACGAACTCGCGGACTCCGGCAGCCACCATTGCTTCCACAGTACGCTGCAGCAGCGTCTTCCCGCCCACGGTGAGCAGGCATTTCGGCCGCTCGTCGGTCAGGGGGCGCAGGCGTTTGGCCATGCCGGCGGCTAATATGACTCCAATCATACAAGAACCTTTAGAATAGTGTCGACCACGGTCTGCGTCTGCTCCTTCCGGCCCAGCGTGATGCGCAGACACGACTCCAGGCCGGGGTCGGTCATGAACTTAATCTTGTAGTGCTGGTCGGCCAGAGCCTGCTGCAGCCGCTCCTTGATTTCCACCGGGTACTTGATGAGGATGAAGTTGGCCACGCTCTTGTAGACCTTGAAGCCGGGCCGATGGGCCAGCTCGCGCTGATAGAGCTGGCGGCCCCACTCCATGTCGTCGGCCACGCGGCGGTAGTGCTCGTCGCTGTCGAGGGCAGCCAGTGCCACAGCCTCGCTGAAGCGGTTGTAGCCCAGGTATTTGTTGATATAGCTCACGAAGTGGTCGTGCCCCTCGCCGATGAAGCCGAAGCCGCAGCGCAGGCCGGGCAGCCCGTAGAACTTGCTGAGTGTGCGCGAGATGATGAGGTTGCGGTAGCGTTTCACCAGCGGGGCAATGTAGTCGGTGTCGCTGGTGATGAAGCTGGCGTAGGCCTCGTCGATGAGCACCATCGTGTCCTGCGGAATGTTCTCCATGATGCGCCCTATCTCCTCGCTCGTCAGGCTGTTGCCCGTGGGGTTGTTGGGCGAGGCCAGCAGCAGCATGCGGGGATGCAGGCGGTTGGTGTATTCGATGACCTCGTCCACGTCGTAGGCAAACGTGTCATCCTGTTCGTGCAGGGGGTACATGTCGAAGGTGCCGTAGCACTCGCTGGCCACCTTGTTATAATACCACCAGGAGAACTGCGGGATAAGTATCTTCTTATTGTCACCCTTCATCAGGTAGTAGTGGATGGCATTCTTCAGGATGTCCTCGCCGCCGTAGGCCAGCAGCACTTGCTCCTCGGGCACGCCGTAGATCTCGCTCAGGCGCACGCTGATGACGCTTTTCTTCCCCTGGTCGTAAATGCGGGTGTAGAAGCACAGCGTCTTCGGGTCGAACGTGCGGATGGCCTCCACCACCTTCTCGCTAGGCTCGAAGTTGAATTCGTTACGGTCCAGAAAATTCATCGTATTTTGCATGTTTCAAGTATTTTTCGGTGCAAAGATACGAAATAATTATGAATTATGAATTATGAATTGTGAATTATTTTGTAACTTTGCAGCCATTATGGACGAAAAAGCAATTATCGGGTATGATGCGAAGCGCATCGTGCGCAATTCCACGGGATTGGGAAACTACGGGCGGACGCTAGTGAACGACCTCGCCCAGCTCGATCAGTTCGAGCTGCGGCTCTATGCTCCTGACGAGGGGTTGCCGTCGTTGCGCTCGCAGATTCTCGCACGTCCGGGGGTCAGCTTTTGCTTCCCTCGCCATGCCCATACTGCTGTGGGTAAGGCCATCTGGCGTTCGGGCGGCATCAAGAAGCAGCTGCTGCTCGACGGTGTGCAGCTGTTTCACGGCCTTTCAGGCGAGCTGCCCCACGGCATCAGCTCCACGGGCATACGCAGCGTGGTGACCATCCACGACCTCATCTTCCTGCGCCATCCGGAATACTACAAGCGTGCCGACGTGAAGATCTACACGCGGAAATTCCAGCAGGCGCTGGTCGAGGCCGACCGCATCGTGGCCGTCAGCGAGTGTACGCGGCGCGACATCAGCGAGCTGGGCGAGATTGACAAGTCGCGCATCGACGTCATCTATCAGAGCTGTGCCCCACGCTTCACCAAGGAGCCCGATCCGAGGAAGATGTGGCAGGTGCGCGACAAGTACATGCTGCCCGACCGCTATGTGCTCAACGTAGGCAGCATAGAGGAGCGGAAGAATGTGCTGCTGGCCATCAAGGCCCTGCACCACCTGCCCGAGGATGTGTCGCTGGTCATTGTGGGGCGGCAGACTCCCTATAGCGACCAGATGCATGAGTATGTGCTGGAGCATAGGATGCACAGTCGTGTGCAGATGCTGCACAACGTGCCCGACGACGACCTGCCCGCCCTCTACCGCATGGCCGACTGCTTCGTCTATCCCTCGCGCTACGAGGGCTTCGGCATCCCCATCATCGAGGCCATCAGCCAGGGGCTGCCCGTAGTGGCCTGTGTCGGTTCGTGCCTGGAAGAGGCTGGCGGACCCGACAGCCTCTATGTCGACCCCGACGACGACGAGGCCATGGCCCATGCCATTGCCCAGATGCTCTTTGGCGCACCCGGTCGCCAGCAGCGCATAGAGCGCAGCCGCCAGTATATCCGTCAGTTTGAGAATAACGATGCGGCCCGCCGCTTTGCCGAACTCTATGAGTCGCTGCTGAAGTAGAACGCCAATTGTTGTACGCCAAAACGCATACCCACCGTAGGGAGAGACCTTTTGCCGCACGCAAATTCTTCTCCATAATTAGCGTATAATAGTCTGAACACAAATTGGGGGGAATGGTAGGAAAAGTAAGACAGTGTATTAGTCTGAACACAAATTGGGGAAAATGGTAGGCAAATTAAGAAAAATAATCTTTTCCATAATTAGTGTATTAGTCTGAACACAAATTGGGGAAAATGGTAGGAAAAATAATCTTTTCCATAATTTGTGTGTAATAGTCTGAACACAAATTGTGGAAAATGGTAGGAAAATTAAGAAAAATAATCTTTTCCATAATTTGTGTGTAATATTCTGAACACAAATTGGGGAAAATGGTAGACAAATTAAGAAAAAATATTGGCAATGATATAGCAGCTGACCGAGGAATTCTTCTCCGGCGGTAGCCGCTCCCCTCCCCTCAAGGGGAGGGGCAGGGGTGGGGTCTCTAATATCCTGCCAGCGAATCTATTATCGGCGATACAAAGTTACGTTTTACAGCTGTTCTTTCTCCGTGGAAAAAGTTAGAGACCCCACCCCTACTTGAAGATTTTGTCCGCTTAAGGACAAAATCGCCCCTTGAGGGGAGGGGAGGGGAGCGGCTACCGCCGGAGAAGAAACCTAAGGTCAGGTCAACCGCTATATTGTTGCCAAAATATCTCAGTACGGTTGAAAATTGGTGGCGTTGTTTGAAAACTTCAGACGCTTAAAGCGTCTCCTCAACAGCTTCAGACGCTGAAAGCGTCTCCTCTCAGTAGCCGGGGGTACGCAGTACCCCCGGAAAGACAGATGCTAACGACATCGACCCTGAAGGGGTCGCCCAACTATTCAGATGGTAGGAACGCTTGAATACAGGGCGACCCCTTCAGGGTCGTTATCAACCACTACCTTTTATCCGTTGGTCGAATTCTTACGCGCGCGCGTAAGAAGGTGCAAAAAAACGAGCTACTCGCGCTACTTTGGCGTCTAACCCGCTGGACTGTAAGCGATTATCTGTAGCTACAGGCCTCCATTTGGCGCTACAGCTGTAGCTACAGTTTCCGCAAATGGCCTTTTCTGCTAAATTCTCTAGAGAATTCAAACAAACGGCGTTAGTATTTTCTCAAACGGCGTTCGTATTTTCCAAAACGGCGGCAGTATTTTCTCAAATGGCTGCAGTATTTTCCCAAACGGCGTTAGTATTTCCCCAAATGGCGGCATCATATTCCAGTAACACCTTGGTAGCTACAATTGTAGCTCCAAAAAGAATGGTGTAGCTACAAGCAACATTCTGCAAGTCAGCGAGTTTGGCCTCAATGTAGCTCCTGTAGCTCCTTTTTTCGCGCGTATAATACGCGCGCGCGTGTAGATGGGCTGCAAAGAGCCTATATTGTTGTTGGGTATGTGAGGGAAAATCTTCTCCCCTTTGGGGGAGGTCAGGAGGGTAAGGCTAGTACCCCGTCTTGTAGATGACTTTTCCTGCTCCGCTGGTAATCTTCAGAGCCTCGGGGTGCTCGCGGATGAACGAGTCTATGTGGCGCACGCGCTTCTCCTCCAGTATCTCGTCCATAGCGATGAGGATGCCCGTCTCCTCCACGTCGCCGAAGCCGTAGTTGATGGCGGTGCCGAAGAGCTTCATTGTGGGCGACAGACTCATGTAGGCGTTCACCAGCGGGGGGATGTTGTAGCCCAGGCGGCGCACCTCCTGGTTCAGTATTCGGTAGTCCTCCTTGAAATTGTTCTTGCAGAACAGTTTCTCCAGCTGTTTCTCGTCGGTCTCTATCTGCAGGGGCTTCAGGGGTACGACGAGGTTCTCCTTGTCGCCGAAATATTTGTTGAGGAAGAAGAGAATCATGTCGCGCCCTTCGCGGATGTAGCTGGGGTACATGGTCATCTTGCCGAAGAAATAGCGCAGGTTGGGCATGATGACCGTCAGCGCACCCAGTCCGTCCCACAGGTTGTCGAGCGCGAAGAGGCTCTTTGCCCCCATGCGTGAGCTTTGGTAGGGCAGGCTGACGAACGAGCGTCCCAGCTCGATGGTGTAGGGCATGTAGTCGCGCAGGAACTTCTCGGAGAAGTGGAACATGTGGCTGGTGGCCAGTCGGGGCTGCCCGTCGTCGTTCATCTCCCAGTTCGTGCCCTCCAGGTAGCGGTAGCCTCCGATAATCTCCTCTGCCTCCGGGTTCCACACGATGAGCTGCTTGTAGCAGTTCTCGCAGGTGTCGAACTCGTCGAGGTCGCAGTCCTTGCCCGTGCCGCCGCCGGCCTCGCGGAAAGCCACCTCGCGCAGGCGGCCTATCTCCCGCAGCACGTTAGGGGCGTTGTGGGCCGTGACGATGTAAATCTCGTTGTGGCTCTTGTTTGTCATACGCAGCTGGCGGTCGGGTGTCAGCTCGCTCTTGAGTAGTTTGGCGGGGATGGGGGAGATGATGTCCATTGTCTTAAGCTCCCTGGGTCAGGGGGATGGGGGTCTGAGCAGGCGTTGTTCTTTCCCTCGGTTTTAGTTGATGATTATATATAGTTTATTCTCTCACTTGTCGGTTCTTGTCTTATGGAGGCTGTTCAGGCCCCCTCCCCCCTCGCTCCGGCGCTGCTGGCTTTGCTTTGCGAAGAACTGAGGGGGCTAAGATATACTTGTTCCTTCACATATTCTGCCCATTCTGCGGGTGTCTTGCTTTTGTCGGTGAATGTCTGCCAGGGGATGGGCTTGCCAATGTGTACGGGGAAGGTGTTGCCGGTGTTCTTGTACATCTCGTCGACCAGGAAGAGCATGGCCACGTTCACCTTCTTGATGTAGCGGTCGCTGAAGTTCGAGAGGCGGTAGAAGAAATTCGAGTTGCGTCCGCCGAAGTGGATGGGCACCACGTCGCGATGTGTCTCCACGCTCTTCGTGATGAAGGTCTTCTTCCACGGCAGGTCGCGTATCTCGCCATCGCGTCGCCGCGAGCACAGGCCGGCAGGAAACATCAGCATGTGGTAGTTGCTCTTGAAGCCAGCCTCCACCATGGCGGGGAACTGGCGGCTCTGACCGCCCGTCTTGTTGATGGGGATGCACAACGGAGCCAGGCCGGGCAGGTTCATCAGCAGGTCGTTCACCAGGTAGCGGAAATTGTCGCCATACTGACGGCCGATGACCGTTCCCAGTGCGACCCCGTCGATGCCGCCCATGGGGTGGTTGGAGACGAAGGTGTAGAGCCGCCCGTCATCCTTGGCAGGGAAGTTCTCCTCGCCCGTCAGTTCCACTTTCGTGTCGAGGAACTGCAGGCAGGCTTCCAGCCAGGCCGTGCCTTTCAGGTCGCGTGCGTCCCAGAGGAATTGGTTGCACTGGTCCTCGTGGATGATGCGCCGCAGCCAGCTGGTGGCGAAGCCTGGTACCCAGCGGGCTTTCTTGCCCATCTTGTCGCGAAGCACTTTCTTGATGTCGATTGTTTTCTCTGTTATTGTTTCCATGCAGTCAGCCAATGGCTGTTAGGTTGTTGTGCTAACAAAGTGCAAAAGTAATACAATTCTTTGAAATACGGCACGACAGATTAACAAAAAAAGTTAAAACTCCGCAATTAACTTCTAACTCCTGACTCCTAACTCCCAACTCTTTCGTACCTTTGCACCCATACTGCAAGCCACTATGGAAATAAGGATTCAACAGCTGGGACTGATTGGCGAGGCTGCCCGCCAGTTCATCAGTCAGATTGGAACGAGCACCGTCTTTGCCTTCTACGGCAAGATGGGAGCAGGCAAGACCACCTTCATCAAGGCCGTCTGCCAGGAGCTGGGCGTAGCTGACGTCGTCACCTCGCCCACGTTCGCCATTGTCAATGAGTATGAAGCTCCTCTCCCATCCGGCGAAGCCGGGGTCGGACACATCTTCCACTTCGACTTCTACCGTATCAAGCGGCTGGAAGAGGTCTACGACATGGGCTACGAAGACTATTTCTACTCCGGTTCGCTCTGCTTCATCGAGTGGCCGGAGCTCATCGAGGAGCTGTTGCCCGACGATGCCGTCCGCGTCACCATTGAGGAACAGCCCGACGGCAGCCGCCTTGTCACGACTACAGTCTGAATCCGAAATAGATGCGGGTGAGCCATTTCTGGTTGCAGGGCGAGGCTCTCTTCGTTGCCGATCGATGAGTACGCCCTGATTCGCTGTGCCTTGAAGCAGCAGAAGAAGGCGCTGGACAAAGAAATCGGCAACTTCGATATATTGATTGGAGCTACTGCCCTGCACTACGGCCTGACTGTGGTTACCGACAATGTGAAACACTTCGAGCAGAAGTCTGGTGTGAAAGTGGAAAACTGGGTGGAACGGGAAAGCAACTAATTGTTACCGATGTTTCAATGAGTGAAGCAGCAAGCCCATAAGGCGTTATTCCGTTGACAAACATTGGCCGTCCGTTCATCATGACACCGCACTGCTCGTCGACGGTGCTGACTGGCGGAAGCCGCTGGGAGAAATGCCGAAATGCTGACGGAAGCGGTCGCTGAAATAGGCACAGCTGCTGAAACCGCTGTCGGCAGCAATCTGCACAATGCTCGTATCGGGCTGTTCAACCAGTAGTTTAGCTGCATATTCCAGACGAATATGCTGGATGTAGTTGCTCATATTGGCATATTTGCCGCCCTGGAGAAGACGGCTCCGACGCGCTCCTTCGACAGGTTGAAGCGTTCCATGACGGACTGTCGCCCGAACGACGGACTGAGAAATAGCTTCTCGCGTACGATGACCTCGTGGAGGTACTTGAAGAGCTGTTCGTCGCTGAGGGCGTTGGGGTCGGAGGCCGTTGGCGGTGCCTGCGTCAGCTTCTCTTCCCAATACATATTCTTGCTGTTCACCGTTTCCGCTATCTGCTTGGCCAGGATGCGGTTCTTGCTGCTGATGGTCCTGTTCTTGTAGATGACGACGAGGGCAAATGCGAGGGTTAGCAGGGCGAGGATGGCGATGGCCGCGATGGTCAGGTTGGCCTTGATGATGGTGGCGTGCTGACGCTCGGCCTCCATCTGCTTCTGCAGGGCGTCGTAGCGTGCAATGTGCTCGCGGGCCGTGGCATCGTGCACGCTGGTCTCTATCTGCTCGAAGGTTTCGAGCATGTCGCTGTGTTCAATCAGGGACGAATAGGCCGCGGTGAGAAAGTTCTGGGCCTGGTTGCGGTAGAAGCGGATGTAGTCTTCCCTTTTGGCCTTGTCCGCCGGCTCGCGCTTGGTGCTGTCGTGGTAGGCATCGGGGTTCGCCTCGTAGTCCTCTAGCTGCTCGATGATGCGACGGGAGAGGGGCAGCGTCTCGGCATATTGGTTAAACGAGCTGAGTATGGCAATTTTCCGTTTCAAGGCGATGATTAGGGCGTCGAGCTCGTTGAAACGGAATTGCCTTACCCCTGGCTCCTCTGCATGGGGATAGGGGCCGGGCGTGAGGCAGTTTATCACGCTGTCCAGCTTTGCCATGCCCTTCTCCCGCTGCCCCATGAAGCAGAGCGACGCTCCTATCTCTGCCTCTGTGCGGAGGGCGTCGGTCTCTGCGCCGGCTCCCTGCTGGTGGCATGCGTCGACGAGTTCGAGCGCCCGCTGCATCCATCCTAATGTGTCACCCCGCATCCTTGCTGTATAGGTCAGAATCTCCAGCACATCCTTCCGTCTCTCCAAGCTGGACTTGACGGAGTCGTGTCTGAGCATGCGCTCACCGACGATACGGGCCGAGTCAAGCCTGATGTTCTTTGGCCCGCCGAGCAGCGAGTCGAGCTGGTCATTCATCAGCGACGAGCTGTATACCCTCGCCCTGCTTATGTCGGCCTGGAACTTGCTGATGTTGCCAACGATGACCGCTGAGTCGAGAATCTGCAGTGCCCTCGTCGGCTGATAGCCATAGATGTTCATGGCCGCGTCCAGGGTATAGATGGTATCTTCCCCGTTGCGATAGGCACTTCTCCCCTTTGATGGGGAGTCTCCAGCGTCAGCACCTTCGCCTGTTCCAGTACAGCCTGTCGTCAGGGCTGCAACAAATAAATATAATATGTAAAATATCCTGCGCATGTCTTTATCCTGACTTTGCATGCAAAATTACGCATTTTCTATTTATCTGCCAAAACTTTCGCCACTTTTTTCTTTTTATTACAGCTATGGAAGTGTTGCTTTTTTTCCTGCTCTCATCTTACGAGCACTTTCTTTCCACTCCTAATGTAGAGTCCCGGCTTCAGCGGGGCGGCGGGCAGGCTGCGCCCCTGCAGGTCGTAGGTCACGACGGGAGAGAGGGTTCCGATGGTGGTGGTGATGCCTGACGGATCCTGGCCCAAGGGGAGGAAGGGGGCTTGCGAGTCGAAGGCGGCGTAGACGCCGAAGGGGCTGAGCGTCGAGGGCGTGTCGATGCGGAGGAAGCCCCACTGGCCGTCCTGCTGCCCCAGCACATAGTCGCCGACATAGAGGGGTATGGCGGTATAGCTGCCGCGCACCTTGTCGGCAACGGGCGACTTGACGAACGTCACCTCGCCCTGTCCGGTGAAGGTCAGCTCGCCCTGGGCTTCGATGAGCACCGGCTTGTTGGCAGGCACGGAGCGCATCTGAGCAGGAATGAGGTCGTCGCCGAAGATATAGGCTTTCGCACCGTTGGGAATCATGGCAGTGAAGGGCAGCATCATCAGGCGGCAGCCGTCGACCGTCGTGGTGAAGGCGATTTTTTCAGCCTGGAAGGAGCGGTCGGGGCGGAAGTTGCCGCCGTCGGCCGTGAGCACCAGCTCCCGGCACTGACCGTCGGCCACCGTGTTGGCTGCCGTGCTGCCGGCTCCGTCGGGCAGGAACACCAGGCGGTTGCTGCCTTCAAGCCAGGGCAGGGTGGCGGGCAGGTTGCCCACCAGGCTCATGTCGAGACTGGTGCACTGGGCGTCGGCAGTGTACTCCTGCACATAGCTGTCATCCTCCACATAGTTGCCGCTGAGCGTGGCGGCATAGAGGCTGGAGCCGTTGTCCAGGGTTACGTCGCCCAGCGTCAGCGTGAGCGTCGACGACCAGTTGTTGTTGGTCAGCGAGATGAGGCCGCGGCAGCCGTCGGGCAGCGTGGCCGGTGAGAGGTCGAAGACGAGGCTGAAGTTCTCATGGCGGTCGAGGCTCAAGTCGCCGTAGTCGTGGGAGGCCACTTTCCCTGCGGCATTCACATAGACGAGCGTGGTCTTGGCGGAGCTGTAGTTCATGGTCGAGGTGACCTTCTTCACTTCCATCACAAGACGGCTGTAGCGGTCGTCTAGGGCAACGTAGCCGTTGGCGGCATCTGTACGCGAGGAGATGAGCGGGTTGCTGTGGTCGAACTTCTTCGTCTTGCCGCTCATCTTGTAGCCCGTGCCGAAGGTTGTCTTCGTGGCTGCCATGTCGTCGATGCGGTCGAAGCGCTTGGTGCTGCCCTTCATGTCCGAGGGCTGGCGGTCGCGGCTCTTGACGAAGAGCAGCGTGCTGACGCTCTGGGCAGGGATGGTGGCCACGGGACGGCAGGTCTCTTCGACCTCAAGCTGTGTGGTGGTCATGTTTTTCGTCTTGTTGGTGTAGGAGAGCGAGTAGCCCTGAATGTAGAAGGGCAGGTCCATCTTGGCGACTGCTTCCTCGTCGGTGGCGTTGGCCACGACGGCCACCACCGTGTCGGCCGACGCGGAGAGATAGGCCGACCCTTCCAGGGAAGTGGCGCCGAAGTCGATGTCGATGCGTGTCATGCCGGTGACAAATTTGGCGAAGTGGGCCATGATGTATCCTCTCTTCGTCACGGTGCCGCTGCTGCCTGCCCCTCGCTGTCCGTCGCCCAGCATGCCGTAGTAGCGCTTGGCAGCGTAGTGTATCCAGGCGTTGAAGTCGCCGAGCATGCAGGTGTTGATAGCGCGGAAGAAGTTGAAGAAGTCTTTCGAGAAGTCGAAGTTGCGGGTGTTGTTCTCTGCCTCGTTCCAGTTGATGAGGTACTCCGTCATCCATATCTCCTTGCCCTTCTGAGCCAGCTGCTTGTAGGCCGACTGTATGCCGCCGTACTGATGGCCGCCGTAGATGTCGAATCCCGGCAGCACGTCGCTCTTGTTCAGCGCGTTCACGTAGTTGTCGCTCACGGAGAGGGTCTCCGGAGCCATCACCTTACAGCTGATGCTGGCTCCGTAGAGCTTGACGAACTCGGCAATCTCGCTGGCGCTCCACAGGCAGCCGGCGTAGCTGGCAGGCCAGTCGGGCTCGTTCTGGATGGAGATGGCATCCAGCTCGACGCCGTTGTTGCGCAGATACTGCACGTAGTCCTCGAGGTACTGCGCATAGTCGGGCCAGTTCTCGCGCTTCAGCCGTCCCTCCACGCCTTGCTCGTTCTTGGCGTTGCTCGAATTGTTGGTCTTCCACTCGGCGGGCTGTCCCCACGGCGATGCGAAGACGATGAGCCCCATCTGCTTGGCGGTCTTAGCCGTCTGCAGCGACTGGCTCCAGGCGTTGCGGCCAATGGGGATGTAGAGGCGCATGATGTTGCAGCCCACGGTGCTCGTGGGGCCCCACACCTTCTTGATGTCGCTGTTAGACATGTGGTTGTACTGGAACTGCGGCGAGCAGACGAAGCCGCCGAAGCCGGTCACGCGCTGATGGGTCTTCGTGGCATCGAAGCGGACGGTGGGCTGAGCCAGTGACTGGGTGAACGACAGGGCAAACAGCATGCCCAGGAGGAGTTTTACGTTGCGTTTCATTGTTCTATTTTTCGGGTTGTTGTTTTTTGGGGGGGTGTAGCGAAGGGGCTGTAGGGGCTTGGCGGGGGCTGCGACGGCGCCGCAGCAAAGGAGGACGGACGGGGCTGCTGCAGCAGGGGACGGACGGGGCTGCAGCAGGGGGCTGCGACGGCGTCGCAGCAAAGGGGGACGGACGGGTGTGTAGCAGTGTCCTTTTCATCTGAGGGTTTTGCGCAGGGTGTAAGTGCCGGCTTGGTAGTCTTTTGTTTCGTTCTCTCCCGGGAGAGTTACGGAGGCTGTCGCGCCTTTGGGGATGGTGAATGTCCATGTCCAGTCATCGCCCTCGTACTTCCAGTGACTCTCGATGAGCCCTGCCGCCGATTGGTAGGAGGCGTCGAGATGGCCAAGACGGCGGTCGGGGACGGGGCGCATGACGATGTGCTTGAAACCTGGCTGAGAGGTGGCGCTGGCGATGCCTGCACACGTCTGCCATATCCACTGACATACGCAGCCGTAGGCATAATGGTTGAAGCTGTTCATGCCGTTTGGCCCCATGCCGCTCTCCTTGGTGTAGCTGTTCCAGCGCTCCCAGATAGTGGTGGCTCCGTTGTCGACGGAGTAGAGCCAGCTGGGATTCTTGCGCTGGAAGAGCAGCGTGTAGGCCACATCGGCCATGCCGTTCTCTGTCAGCGTGGGCATGAGGATGGAGGTGCCGAGGAAGCCTGTCTGCAGGCAATCGCCATGCTGGCGGAAGTTCTCGCGCAGTCGCTCTGTCGTCTTCGCCTTTGCCTCGCCCTCAAAGAGGTTGTTGTGCAGGGCAAAGAGAGCGGGCGTCTGCATGGTGTTGAGGATGCTGCACTTGAAGGTGCCGTCGGCCTGGAAGAATCGCTCGCGGAGGAAGGCCTTGGCCTCAGACGCCATCGCCAGGTACTCATCGGCGTCTCTCCCTGTGGCTTTTGCCATGTCGGCCATCATTCCGGCATCGATGGCCCAGTAGGAGGCACCCAGATAGTTCCAGTATTCGATGGCCTCGGGCAGTGGCCGTCCGTTCTTGAAAGCCCCTCCGCCGCAGCTCTCCAGCGGTTCGTAGCTCAGCCAGTCGGCCCATTGGTAGTTGCCGTTCTCCCTGCTGAGGGCCGTGTGGTCGTATTTCGTCTTGCTGATGTGAGTCATGTAGCGCTCCATCGATTCCCAGCTCTCCTCGATGATGGATGCGTCGCCATACTGCTTCCAGATGGTCCAGGGCACGATGATGCCCGCGTCAGCCCATCCCAGGCGCATATATTCGTTGGGGCCACAGCCGTACTGTCCTGCCGGTGCCACGCCTGGATAACCGCCCTGTTCGCTCTGCGTGTCGCGCAGGTCGCGCAGCCATTTGTGGAAGAAGCGGTTGGTGTTGGCAAAGAAGGTGCCCGTCTCGCAGAACACCTGCGTGTCGGCCGTCCATCCCAGTCGTTCGTTGCGTTGCGGGCAGTCGGTGGGCACGCTCAGGTAGTTGGAGCGCATGCCCCAGAGGGTGTTTGAGATCAGCTGGTTGATGAGGTCATTGCCGGTGGTGATGTACCCTGTTTCTATTTCGGGCGTAATGGAGCTGACGGGGATGGAGCGTATTTGCTCGATGACCACCTCGTCGGAAACTGTGATGTCAAGGAAGCGATAGCCGAAGAAAGTGCAGCGCGGCGTGTACTCCACCGGGAGCGCCGTCTTCCCGCCCTTCCCCGAGGCAAAGGTATAGTCCAGACGGACGCTCTTGTCGTGGATGCGCAGGTTGCGGCGGTGTATGCTCCCCTCCGGTCCGTCCATGCCTCGGTTCTTGGCGCCGTTGCCGTCGTTGGTCAGCTCGGCGGGCAGGCAAGAGAGGCGGGTGCCTTCCTTCGCCTTAAACCGGAACGATGGCACTGCGGCACAGTTCTGGCCGAAGTCGACCACCAGATGTTCGCCGGGCCGGATGATTATTGGCCACTGTTGAACATGGTCGTTCACGGGAGTTGTGCCAGCAGCATATTCGCGGTCGATGACAATCTTGCCGAATGCCCTGGCGGTGGCTCCCTCTACGTTGGAATAGACGTAGGCGCGCTGTGGATTCAGCGCCAGCTGACTGAGGTGGTAGACCTCTGCGCCGTTCTCAGGCACGATGATGCCTACATATTCATTGCTGACAGCAGGTGTGCCAAGCAACTCGGGTGAAAGGAATCCCAACGGCTGGCGTGCGTCGTACTCCTCGCCGTCGAAGATGGCGGCATGCCTGACAGGCCCTGCTATGCCCGCCTTCCAGTCTTTCGTGTTCGTGCCATACCGGCGGGTGCTGCCATCGGCGAACGTCACTTCCAGTACACCTCGGAACGCACACTTCTGGCCGTACATGCCACTGGAGCCGCTCGGCGTGATGATTTTGTCGGCCCACCAGCCAGGTGTCACCTGCGCGGCCAGCATGTTCACGCCGCCTTTCTTCGCCTTGAACTGCCTGGTGACGTCGTAGGTGAACGAGTACTTCGTGCGGCTATGGTGAGAGAAGCCGGGGCGCAGCACTTCCTTCCCGATGCGCTCGCCGTTCACATAGAGCTCGTTCACGCCCAGGCTCACGGTCATCCATAGCGCCTTGGTGACCTTCTGCTCATTCACGATAGTCGTCACAAACCAGCTGGCGCCATCGGCCGCCCGCGTATGGTCATTCACCCGTCCTTTCACTTCCGGCGCGTCGGCCACGCATAGCCACTCCGACTCTTTCCAGGCTTCGGCGGGCAGGGTGCTGACTTCGAAGAATAATTCAATGTGCTTCCCTTTTCCCGTCGTGGTCTTATTGCCGATTTGCACAGTGAAGGAGGTGGAAAATTCGGAGTCGATGACGGCTTTGCCCGTCGCTTCGTCGTAGCTGACGGTACAGTCGTAGTAGTCGGTGCCGTCGCCCTTGGGAAGATGGAACGTGCGCGATGACCGCCCTTCCGGCCAGATGCAGAAGACAATACCCCGGTTCTGCGCGACGTCGTACATAGGGATGATGGCCCCTGCCCTGACGAAAAGCGGGAACTGGTGGAGAGGATAGGTCTTCGTCAGCAGTTCGCCGCCCTGATAGCGCTTGCCGCTCCAGTAGTCTGTCCATTTGCCGTCGGCGGGCAGATGGAAGGTGACGCGGTTTTCGTCCGAGGTGATGGCCTTCGTGAAGATGTCGTTGCCCAGCTGGTGGCTCTCCTCGCTGAGGTTGGTGTTCTTCATCAGCGAGCCGCCGTGCAGGTGGGCATCCACGAGGGTGGAGAACTTATAGGGCGTGAGCTGTTTCATCAGCTTGACGCAGTCGCGGTAGATAGCCTCCGCCTCCTGGCTGTGCCACCACGGCAGGTGGTTGGTGAAGGCGCCATTCATGCCGCCGTTGATCATCGCCGCAGTCATGCAGCCGAACTGCGCATAGCGCACCAGCTCAGCGGCTTCGGAACGGTCTTCCCAGAATCCGCCGACCTCGGTGGCGATGGCGCCGTAGCCGTATTGTGCCGAGCGGAAGATGTTGTCTATCTGATGTTTCAGGCCTTTGAAGCTGCCCGTGAAGTCGCCGCACCAGCCCAGGCTCATCTTCCCGACGCTGGCCTCCAGGCCACCCTGATGGGAGAAGGGCCGTGCGATGATGATGCCGTCGCGCTTGCGGCTGACGGTATAGTCGTACATGGCGTCGTAGTAGAAGTGGCGGAACTCCTCGTTGGTCATGTGCCCCTTGGAGGTGTCGAACTCCTTGGGCAGATGCTGCTCACCCTGGTCGGTCTTCCAGCCGTAGACGCCCTTCGTGAAGACTTTGTCCAGCTGGCCGTACCACCATTTCGTGGCCTCTGCGTTGGTGAAGTCGATGTGCTGGCCGTAGCCCTTCCACCATTCGTAGGGCTGGCTGTTGTTCACGCCGAAGTTGCGGCTGACCACCTCGTCGTAGGTCTCGCTCTTCTGCTGCGGCGTGTCCTTGCACCGCTCGTTGACATTGCCCGTCACCCAGAGGATGGTCCGCACCCCCTTCTGGCTGAAGCCTTGAATCATGGCTTCCGGGTCGGCATAGCGCTGGCGGTCCCAGTTGAAGTCGTTGTAAGTCGTCGACCAAGGACTGTCGATAATCACTGCATCCACGGGGATGTCCCTCGACAGGTATCCGTTGACCAGCTGTTCAGCACCTGCCGTCGTGTTCAGACTGTCCTCCCACACGATGTGTCCCAAGGCCCAGGCCGGGGTGATGGGGGGGCGCTGTGCTGCTGCGGGAGCCTGAGCTGTCGCCGTCAAGGCCAGGAGTGCCCCTGCGACGCAAGTCATGATTCTCTTCATATTTGCTGCGGTAAGTTGGATTTGTTTCACATTCTGTCTGCAAAATTACGAAAAATTCTGCAAATAACCGCCATAAAGGCTGTGAAACTTACATTTTCTCTTCATTTCCCGCCAATATTTGGCTTTTTCAACAAAAAACACTAACTTTGCAGGGAAAAAGACCATGACGATGAAAAGACGATTCTTTATTTGGCTGGCAGCAGCCATCGCGCTGACAGCCAGCGCAGAGGGAGTGACGGTGATGCAGGGCTACCACACCACGGGGCGCGGCAGCCAGCGTGCATTGTTGCTGAGGACGGACTTCCAGGACGACAAACCCATTACACGACTGACCTTCCGGCTGAAGGGCGACACGAGGCAGCATGTTGTCGGCCTACAGCTCTTTGCCAGCGATGCCGACGAGTTCTATGCCGACGCGGCTCCCACTTTCCTCGGGCAGGCCTGGGCGGCAGAGCGCGTGAGCTTCACCCTCCATCCGTCATCTACCATTGCCAAAAAACGGCTGTGGCTGACGGCCCGTGTGAAGGACAAGGCAAAGCTGGGCAGGGGCATCGACGCGGCGCTGACGCGGATAGACTATCAGGACGGCACATGCTGGGAAGTGCCCGATTCAATAGGCGACCCTGAAGGCGAGGCCCGCATCTATGCCACCCACAGCCTGGTCTTCGTGCCTACCACCGACAGCTGCCGTTTCTACCGCATTCCTGCCATGATTCTCGACCGGAACGGCCATCTGTTTGTGGCTGCCGACCGCCGCTACGACAGCAATGCCGACCTGGGCAACCACCGCATCGACGTGGCCGTCAGGCGGAGCAGCGACGGGGGGCGCACATGGTCGCCCCAGCAGACCATTGCCCGGGGCGACGGCCTGAGCGACGGCCGCTACGGCTTTGGCGACCCGGCGCTGGCGCTGACCCCCAGCGGGCGCATCGTCTGCATCATGGCGGCAGGGCGCAACAACTATTTCCACGGCATGCGGCACATGGGCATCACCATGAGCGACGACAACGGCGAAAGCTGGACGCCCGTGCGCGAGCTGACGGCGAGCCACTTCCACGACGCAGCCCACGGGCTGACCGACAGTCTGGGCTTCTGGAGCATTTTCACTACTTCGGGAAAAGGACTCACCACCCGCGACGGCACGGTACTGTTCACCACCAACACGCTGAGTGAGAAGGGCAGCTACACCTCCGACTGCTACATCCTCTCCTCACGCGACAACGGCGAGAGCTGGCAGCTGGGCCCTGACAGAGCCTTTGCCGGCGGCGACGAGTCGAAGCTGGAGCAGCTGAACGACGGCCGCCTGCTCATCTCCGTGCGGCGGTCGGGCGCTCGGGGCTTCAATACTGCTGAAGCCGACGGCACCCGCTGGCAGCAGCAATGGACCAACGACGACATCACGAACGGCAATGCCTGCAATGCCGATATCCTGCGCTATAGTAAGGATGTCATGCTGCATACCTATCTGAAGCATCCTTCCGACCGCGCCAATCTCGTGCTGGCCATGAGCCGCGACGAAGGCCGCTCGTGGCACGACGTGATGACCATCCAGCCAGGCTATGCTGCCTACTCCACGATGGTGCGCCTGCCCAATGGCGACGTGGCCATTTGCTTTGAGGATGCCTCCTACTACGTGGGAAATGGCTATGCCCTGACCTTCATTACCATCACCCGCCAACAGATAGAGTGCGGACTAGACTGAGTATTTTCAGGGGCAGTCGTTTTTTTCGGTGTATGCCTTTTTCTACTTGTAGGGACATATTCTTGTATTTGTCCGCAGTAGCAAAAGTTACTTCTTCCGTTTGCGGACAAATACGAGAAAATGTCCCTACGATTCCTCCCCTTCATGCACCTGATTTTGCTTCTGTGCCTATTTTTTGGCGCTTCGCGCGCGCATAATACGCGCGCAGGAAAGAATAATGGCGCTACTCGTGCTACTCTGCCATTTAACTTGCTGATATATAGACAAATACTGGTAGCTACAAGAGATGTTTTGGAGCTACTTCGGTGCTACTGGGGGAGACTTGGTGAAGAGTGAAGAATGAAGAGTGAAGAATGAAGAATAGTGCCTCCGTTTCTCCAAATAGTGCCTCCATTTTTCAGAATAGTGCCTCCGTTTTTCCAAATAGTGCCTCCGTTTTTCCAAATAGTGCCACTTTTTGGATAAATTCTCCAGAGAATTTAAGACTGAGGGGCCAGTAGCTGAATTGTAGCTACTCAGTAGCGCGATTTGGTGGCTTGGCGCTACAACCAACATACTGATTTTCAGTCTGTTAATCTCTAAAGTAGCACGAGTAGCTCCATTTTTTTTCTTGTGGGCATACGCGTGCGCGCGCGAGAAACCATTGTAAGCTTCGCCTATTTGTCCGATTATAGCGATGTGTTGGCACTTTTTTTCTACTTTTTTTCATTGAGAGGGTGGAAATTCAAAAATTTTTTGTACTTTTGCACCAAGTATCGGCTTATCGTCGTGAAGCGACGCATGGCGTAGGGTATTCAGCTTGTCTGATTCTGCATCATGAAGGGAATTTGCTCGTCAAATTCAGCAGCCTCAGCGGAGGTGCCGGTATGTCTTTCGAGGGTATAACATTAGCGTTGGCTATTATTCAAAACGTTCAGAAACTTGCAGGTGGAAAGAACATTCTTTGAGATAATGGTTGCGCTCACTGGTATCAGTGGGCGTTTTCCTGTCTTCAAAGAATAGGTTTCCTGCAAGTACCTTGAACGTTGGACGGTGAAGACGTCCACGTTTTGTGTCCAAAGGGAGCGCGGGCGGCTCGCCCGCGACAACCGCAGGCGAACCACCTGCGCTCCCAAAGGTACTTGCAGGAACAATTTGTTTATTGGCACGACGCATTATAAAACTATAATGCTACATGGCTAAATCGTTGATTGAGGAGCTGCCCCGCATCGTGAGCGAGGGCAGGCGAGAGGCTGCCCAGATATTGGAGCGGCTGAGTAGTGGCACACAGATTGGTCTGCAGACCAATGAACTGGTGTTGCCAAGTAAGGACATAAGCGGACTGTTCAAGGGCAGTGCGCCGCAGATTCCCAATGCCTTCAACATGGCGGGAGGAAACAGCGGATGGATGAACCGCCTCATCTATGGTGACAACCTCTTGGCCATGCAGGCACTCCTTGCTGGGGATGCACAGACGGGGCTTCCCTCACTGCGTGGTAAGGTTGACCTTATCTATATTGACCCACCGTTTGACTCTAAAGCCGATTATCGAACACCGATTTCATTACCATTTGCGGAATTGTCTCAAAGGCCTACTGTTATTGAACAATTTGCTTATGCAGATACTTGGGAAGACGGTACAATCTCATATTTAAAGATGATGTTTCCAAGATTACTCCTTATGAAGGAACTCTTAAAAGATCACGGTGCATTGTATGTTCATATTGATTGGCATGTAGGACATTATCTAAAGGTATTACTTGATGAATTATTTGGGAAAGAGAACTTCAGAAACGAAATCGTATGGTATTATCCAGGAAGAGAGAAAGTCTCTGATGCCAAATTTCAATCAAAACATGACGTTATTCTTTTCTATGCTGTAAATAAGCATACAAAGATAAATCCTATTACAAAAACATGGGATAAAGAAGAACGCATAAAAATGCTAAGACGGAAAATACATGTAGACGAAGATGGCAGAGAATGGTTTTGGGAAACACGAGGACAAGCAAACGGTATAGAACCGTATAGAAGATATCTGGATGATTATGTAGATAAAGGAGGCGCATTAAATGATGTTTGGGATGACATACAATTTTTACGTGGAAATCATCCTGAAAGGACACATTACGCCACCCAAAAGCCCGAAGCCCTTCTTGAACGTATCATCAAAGCCTCTTCCAACGAGGGTGACCTCGTCTGCGACTTCTTCGGTGGCAGCGGCACGACGGCGGCGGTGGCTGAGCGGCTGGGCAGACGGTGGATTACCTGCGACATTGGGAAGCCTGCTTCGTTGGTGATGCGTAAGCGGTTTATTGACCAGGAAGTGAAACCGTTTCTCTATCAGAGCATCGGCGACTATCAGAAGGAGGCATTTAGGAACAACAAGCGCTATAAGCATGTTGGCGACCTGAGCCAGGTGGTGTTGGGGCTGTATGGTGCCCTGCCCTTTACGCCGGAGCAGACCAACGACCGAAACTTTGGATATATAAAGGGTACGCGCACGTTAGTGATGGTCGATTCGCCCAACCGCCTGACGACGGCAGCCACCATCCGCCGCGCCGTGGAGGCAAAGGCGAGCCTGCTAGGCGGCGACTGGGAGAAGGTCATCGTGCTGGGCTGGAACTTCGCCTTCGACATCTCGCAGGCCATACAGAAGTATGCTGGCAGCAACGTGGAGGTGCTGGTGATTCCGCCAGACCTGCTGGACAAGCTGGCGAAGAAAGGCTACAAGAAACTGATTGACGACCGTAGCGTGCGCTTCTCGTCTCTGCAATACCTGGTGGCCAAGCCCATCGTGGTCACTCCCATAGTGGTCAACGCCTCCGAGCGTTGCAGCAGACACAGTGAGTTGCAACGCTTGGAAGCGTTGCCCACTATGGACGAATTGGATGTGGAACTGGAGAACTACGTGCTACTGTCGCCTGACAACATCCCGCTCGACGACAAGGACAAGGAGAAACTGCAACAAGTGCTGGAGCACGACCCGCTCAGCCTGATAGAATACTGGAGCATCGACCCCGACTACGACGGCACGACCTTCCGCTCCACATGGCAGGACTACCGCGAGAACACGGAGAACGACAACGACCCGCTGCACTGTGTCTATAAGACCCGTCTGCGGGTGGCACACAAACCCCACCGCCAAGTATGCATCAAGGCGGTGGATGTGTTCGGATTTGAGAGTCAGGTAATAGAGGAGGTATAAGATATGAAAACAAATAGTATAAACACTTCGCTGGAACTGGCCAGCCGACTGAGCGAGAGAGTGAATGAGGCGTGGGAGAGCGGCGAACTGCTGGAACTGGTGACACCCACCACGCAGGAGCTGCTGAAGTGGTGGTTCTCAGAGGAATATTGTTCGCTGAGAAACAGGAATTTCCACGCGGGCCAGCGGCAGGCCATCCTGAACATCATCTATCTGCATGAGGTGATGGGCGTGAAGAACGTGCTGGAGTATTACCAGCAGTTGACGCCCGACCTGATGCCGCTGGTGGACTTGGGCACACTGGGCCAGCAGAAATACCAGATGCCCAAGTATGCCGTGAAGATGGCAACGGGAACGGGAAAGACATGGGTGATGCATGCCCTGCTGCTGTGGCAGATGCTGAATGCAAAGACCCTCTCCCAGCCCCTCCCTGAAGGGAGGGGAGTGGAGAGTTCTGCCCGCTTTACCAAGAACTTCCTGATTGTGGCTCCTGGCCTGATTGTCTATGACCGGCTGCTGGACGCTTTCTGCGGACGGATGGAAAGGGGCAAGGAAGAGCGGAACATTGAGACCAACGACTTCTATTTGAATCAGGAAGTCTTTATCCCTGTGCACTATCGTCAGGAGGTGTTCTCGTTCATACAGAACAATGTCGTGACGAAAGAGGACGGCATAGGGCGAAAGACCACTGGCGATGGCCTGATTGCACTGACCAACTGGCATCTGTTTGAGAACCAAAGCCTCACTTCCGATTCCTCTTCAACAGGAGAGGGGAATAGTCAGCTGAGCGTACAGGAAATGATAGAAGAGTTGCTGCCCATCCGTCCCGGCAAGGCGGCAGGCAATGACCTGGGCATGCTCGACCGTCGCTATCTGCGAGGCTCAGAACTGGAATATCTGGCTGAGCTGGATGACATCATGGTCATCAATGACGAGGCGCACCACATCCATGAGCTGAAACGCAACGGCGAAATAGAAGAGGTGGAATGGCAGAAAGGGCTGAACGCCATAGCTGAGAAGAAAGGCGAACGATTCTTCCAGGTGGACTTCTCGGCGACACCCTACGACACGCGAGGCTCTGGTAAGAAGGTGCAGAAAGTGTTCTTCCCCCATATCGTGGTGGACTTCGACCTGGCCACCGCCATGCGTAAGGGGTTGGTGAAGACGCTGCTGCTAGACCGCCGTCAGGAGCTGACAGAGCTGAAGGACTTGGACTATAAGGCCGTGCGTGACGAGCGCAATAAGGTTTGTGACCTCAGCGACGGCCAGCGGCTGATGCTTCGGGCGGGACTGGCCAAACTGAAGAAGCTGGAGACAGAGTTTACGGCCCTGGATGAGAGGAAGAATCCGAAGATGCTGGTCATCTGTGAGGACACATTGGTGGCTCCCTTCGTGAATCAGCTGATGCTGGAGGACGGCCTGTCGCAGGAAGATGTCGTCACTATCGACAGCAATGCCAAGGGCGAGGTGACAGAGGAGGAATGGAAGGAAACCAAAAAGAAACTCTTTGACATCGACAAATACCAGAAGCCCAAGGTGATTATCTCTGTGCTGATGCTGCGCGAGGGCTTTGACGTGAACAATATCTGCGTCATTGTGCCGCTCCGCTCGTCGGAAGCACCCATTCTGCTGGAACAGATCATCGGTCGTGGCTTGCGGCTGATGTGGCGTGAACCTGACTATCAGAGCATCAAAGAGCTTGACCGCAAGCGCTTCTTCGTGCTGCACCACCAGCCCACGACCTACATCGACATGCTCAGCATCGTAGAGCATCCTGCTTTCCTGAGGTTCTATGAGGAGCTGCTGGCACAAGGGCTGGCGATGGAGGATACCGGCGAATCGGGGGCTGGCGGTTCTACGGGCGACCTGATGCGCGTCGGACTGCGTGAGGGCTATCAGCAGTTTGACTTTGCCTGGCCCATGATAGTCAGGGAGGCAGAAGAGGAATTGGAGGATGTGGACATCGACATCCGTACCCTCCAGCCCTTTACGGCCTTCCCATTGGAAAGGCTGCGCCACTTCCTGGCACAGGACGGGGAGACCTTCATCTCGCAGGAAGCCTTGTCAAAGACACAGTTCGGACGTTATAAGGTGACGGCCAACCTGTTTACGGCCACCAGCTATAATGAGTACCTGCAAAAGCTGCTGCGCACGGTCACCCTCCGGTTCGACCGGATTTCTTCGCATAAGGAGATGCCCGTCCCCAATTTGCAGATCAATGAGGCGCGTATGATAGCTGTCGCAGACCGTTACATCCGCACCAGGCTTTTTGGCCAGCCGTTTAACCCCTTCAACGGCAGTGACTGGAAGATTCTGCTGTCGAAAGATGCCATCGTCACCAAGCATATCATCGAGGAAATGGCACGCGCCATCTTCAACCTGCAGAACAACATCATGACGACGGATGCACAGGTGGTGCACACGAAGTTCTCGACCGTTGCGGAAATCAAGATGCGAGAGTCCTGTTCGATGGAAGTCCACAAATGTATCTACGGGCGGCTGGGCTATCCTACTAGTCGTGGCGGACTGGAAAAGGAGTTTATGGAGTTTCTCGACAAGGATGGCGAGGTGAAGCGCTTCTTGAAGATCAATGAGAACCAGCACCCCTTTGCCGTCATCTATTATATGAGGAAAGACGGACTGATGGCTACCTATCATCCCGACTTCATCGTGGCCACAGAAGAGAAGGTCTATCTGATAGAGACCAAGGGAAACGACAAGCTGTTCGACAAGAATGTGCGGCAGAAGCAGACGGCAGCCGCAGAATGGGTGCGTAAGATCAACGAGCTGAAACCAGAGGAACGGATGAACCGGGAGTGGGAGTATGTGCTCGTCAGTGAGGACAACTTCTACGGGCTGTCACATAATGGCGCTACCCTCACCGACATCTGTGAGAGATGCAAGGTGTCGTTGTCGGCTGCGGCGGGAGTGCTGTTTGCTGTTTGACTATTCTTCGGTCTTTGCTATTTGCGTCACCGTTGCGATGTCTATGCCAAGCATGGAAGCAATGTCTTCTGCTGACATCTCTGTCTTCAGGAAGGCTATCACCGAGTTGCGCAAAATACGTTCGGTTTTTTTCTCGGCCAGCGCACGCTGTTCCTCGGCTTTGCCAAGTTTTTCCTCGGCTTTGCCAAGTTTTTCCTCGGTCCGAGTGAGTTTTTCTGTTGCCTCCTTCACGGCAACGGTTTTCTCGGCCAGCTGCATGTCCTTGGCCATTATTTCTGTGTCGCGACTCTTCAGGACTGAGAAGAACTCATCTTCCACATCCATCCTGCGGCGCACTTTGCTGTCGGCGGCCGCCTCCTCGAGACGGCGGATGATGGGCTGCATATCGGCATCCCCACTGAATGTCTCGGCATCAATGTCAATAGTGTGGGAATTCTTCCCGTCCTGTAGCGACTGGTCGAAGATACTCAGCACCTTGTCCAGACGATTGTTAATCTTCCCATGCAGGCGTGGTATCTGCACGATGATGCTGTTGTGCGTCAGGCTCTCTACGAAGGGGTCGTCGATACCACCCTCTACCAGGTTGTTGTCATAGTCGTACACCTGGTGGTTTACATACACTACGGGAGCCTTAATCTTCCCCACCTTATGCCCCAGCAGGTAGATGGCCACCATAGGCAGGGCATGCACCCTTCGCCCACTGCCCACGATGTTGCTTTTATGGCTATACTGGAAGCCCAGGTACTTGCGGAAGCGCAGCACCTCCGTTTCCACCCAAGTCTTCTGCACCTCAATCAGGATGGTCTGTCTCTGCCCTTTATCGTCGATGACGGTGGCTCCGAAGTCGATGCGGTAGATGGAGAGGTTGTCGGAGAGTTTGTCGTTGTACTCGTTGTTGCGCATGTGCACCTCTACTACCTCCTGCTTCAGCAAGGCTGAGAGGATGGTTCGGGCGATGCGCTCGTCCTCCATGAGGTACTTGAACACGATGTCGTAAATAGGGTTGGCAACTAGCATGGCTGTAACTGCAGATTGTTATTTGCGGCAAAATTACACAATAATCTGCATACTGCAAAACGATTTATCCATAAAAATGTTAAACAGCCAATTTTTAGTCGCCTGCCAATGTCAGTCTCCTTGCCTACTGCTGCGCCAGCTGGCGGGCGCGTTGCAGGGCGAGGTCGATGTGGTTGCAGATGTTCTCCTGCCCCAGCAGCTCCGGGAAGCCGTTGCGGCGCAGCACGGCCTCCACCTTCTCGTTGACGCCGGAGAGGACGACGGTGATGCCCTCGCGCTGGCTCATGCGGCACATGTTCTCCAGGTTGTGCAGACCGGTGGAGTCGATGAACGGCACCTTACGCATGCGGATGATGCGCACCTGTGGTCGTCCGCCGTATCGCGCCATCAGGTCTTCGAAGCGGCTGCCGGCGCCGAAGAAATAAGGACCATTGATTTCGTACACCTCCACGCCCTGGGGGATGGTGAGGTGGTCGAGGTTTCCGGCCTGCATGTCGGCATCCTCGTTGAGGTCTATCTCGTCGTAGACGGCACGCACGTCGGTGGTCTCGCTCATGCGGCGCATGAAGAGCAGACAGGCGCAGATGAGTCCCACCTCGATGGCCACGGTGAGGTCGAAGATGATGGTGAGCAGGAATGTGGTCACCAGCACGGTGATGTCGCTCTTCGGGTTGCGCATCAGGGCTCGGAAGGAGCGCCAGCCGCTCATGCCGTAGCTCACCACCACGAGCACGCCGGCCAGGCAGGCCATGGGGATATATTGTGCCAGGGGCATGAGGAAGAGGAAGATGAGCAGCAGCACGGCGGCATGGATGATGCCGGCAATGGGCGTGCGCCCGCCGTTGTTGATGTTCGTCATGGTGCGGGCGATGGCTCCCGTGGCGGGGATGCCGCCGAAGACGGGCGACAGGATGTTGGCTATGCCTTGGCCAACCAGTTCGGTGTTTGAGTTGTGGTGGTCTCCGATGACGCCGTCGGCCACGGTGGCCGATAGCAGGCTCTCGATGGCTCCCAGCACGGCGATGGTCATGGCCGGAGCCACGAGTGCCTTGATCTGCTCCCACGACAGGGCGGGCATGACGGCACGCGGCATCTGCGACTTGATGCTGAAGCGGTCGCCGATGGTCTCTATCGACGTCACGTCGGCATATTCCTTCAGCAGCAGCGCCAGGACGGTCATCACGATGATGGCCACCAACGAGCCGGGAATCTTCTTCAGGAAGGAGAAATGGAGCCCTCCTCCTGTCCTCCCAAGAAGGGAGGAATCCTTCCCTCCTTCAGGGGAATGGTGGGAGGTATGGGTTGTGAGCAAGGGCCAGGCGCCGATGAGAACGACGCTGGCTATGCCGATGGCGGCGCTCCAGGGGTCGATGTGGGTCAGGTTCTGGAAATAGACTCCCCACCGTTCGATGAAATCGCCTGGCACTGGGCCGTCTATCTGCATGCCCAGCAGGTCTTTCACCTGTGTGGTGAAGATGGTGACGGCGATGCCGCTAGTGAAGCCCACGACGATGGGGTAGGGGATGTACTTGATGATGGTGCCCAGGCGCAGCAGGCCGAAGCCGATGAGGAACACGCCTGCCATGAGCGTGGCGATGGTGAGACCCTCCATGCCGTACTGGTTGATGATGCCCGCCACGATGACGATGAAGGCTCCTGTGGGGCCGCCTATCTGCACCTTGCTGCCGCCGAAGACGCTGATGGCCAGGCCGGCCACGATGGCGGTGATGATGCCCTTCTCAGGGCTGACGCCGCTGGCGATGCCGAAGGCGATGGCCAGGGGCAGGGCCACGATGCCCACGATGATGCCGGCCATGAGGTCGGCTGTGAATGTCTGCTTGTTGTAGTTGCGAATGGCCGACAACATCTTCGGCCTGAAGTCTAAAGTTCTCATTACTTTTCTTTTACCTATTGAAAACGGGTGCAAAGGTAAGAAATTGTTTGCGCACACACAAGGAAAGCGACAGAAAGAATCCTCCATGGCGCTATTACTTGATTTATATTGGTAATGAGGCAGCAGTTGACCTTGCGTGCGCAGCCGCTCCCCTGATATAGCCCTCGCCCCCAAGACATTGGCTGTTTAAAAAAACAGGGCAGCCGCAATAGTCGGCTGCCCTATATATATAAAGATGTGTAGCTGGCGCGGGCTTACTTCTCCTTCAGCAGGTCGCGAATCTCGGCGAGCAGCTCCTCCTGGGTGGGTCCCTTCGGTGCCTCGGGAGCGGGAGCCTCTTCCTTCTTCTTGTTGAGCTTGTTCATGCCCTTAATCATCATGAAGATACAGAGGGCGATGATGAGGAAGTCGACCACGTTCTGGATGAACGAACCGTAAGCAAACACTGAGCCTGCTGCCTTGGCGTCGGCCAGCGATGCCCCTGCGGGAATGCTGTCTGAGAGGGCAACATAGAGGTTGGTGAAGTCGGCATTGCCCAGGGCCTTGCCTACCAATGGCATGATGATGTCGTCGACCAGCGAGCTGACAATTTTACCAAACGCACCGCCGATGATCACACCGACAGCCATGTCCATCACGTTGCCCTTCATGGCAAACTCCTTGAATTCTTTAACAAATCCCATAGTTGTAAATGTTTAAATGGTTAATAATAAATATTGGGTATAAATCGCTTTTGCTGTTGTCATTTACGTTTGCCTTTTGCTATCTTTAGCTTGCAATATGCCCCGCAAGACTTGATATTAAGCAATTTTCAGTCTTCGTCTTTCATTTTTCAATTTTATTAATACAGAATTTTGATGCAAATATAGGAATTTTTTTGTAACTTTGTACCCGAAAATGAAAAAAAATGCATCGGAGGGTGCAAAAAAGTGATTTTTATTAGTTTAAACCCCTTAAAATAACAAACAAAACACAATGACAAAAGTTGCAATTAACGGCTTTGGCCGTATCGGTCGCCTCGCATTCCGTCAGATGTTCGAGGCTGAAGGTTATGAAGTAGTAGCTATCAACGACCTGACCAGCCCGAAGATGCTGGCTCACCTGCTTAAGTACGACACCGCTCAGGGTGGTTTCGCCGGCAAGTTTGGTGAGGGCAAGCACACGGTTGACTGCACCGACAATTCCATCATCGTCGACGGTAAGGAGATTACCATCTATGCAAAGCCCAATGCTGCTGAGCTGCCTTGGGGCGAACTGGGTGTTGACGTTGTGCTGGAGTGCACCGGTTTCTACACCTCGAAGGAGAAGTCAATGGCTCACATCCAGGCTGGTGCCAAGAAGGTTGTGATTTCCGCTCCTGCCGGCAAGGACCTGCCCACCATCGTTTACAACGTGAACCACAAGACCCTGACTCCCGCCGACACCGTGATCAGCGCTGCTTCCTGCACCACCAACTGCTTGGCTCCCATGGCCGACGCTCTGAACAAGTACGCTCCCATCGTGAGCGGTATCATGAGCACCATCCACGCCTACACTGGCGACCAGATGATTCTCGACGGTCCTCAGCGCAAGGGTGACCTCCGCCGCAGCCGCGCAGGTGCTTGCAACATCGTTCCCAACAGCACGGGTGCTGCCAAGGCCATCGGTCTGGTTATCCCCGAGCTGAACGGCAAGCTCATCGGCTCTGCCCAGCGCGTTCCCACTCCCACCGGTTCCACCACCATCCTGGTTGCCGTCGTGAAGGGTAAGGACATCACCGTTGAGGGCATCAACGCAGCCATGAAGGCCGCAGGAAGCGAGAGCTTCGGCTACACCGAGGACCAGATTGTCAGCAGCGACATCATCGGCATGAAGTACGGCTCGCTCTTCGACGCCACTCAGACCATGGTCAGCAAGATTGACGACGACACCTATCAGGTGCAGGTTGTGAGCTGGTACGACAATGAGAACAGCTACACTTCTCAGATGGTCCGCACCATCAAGTACCTCGCTGAGCTGAAATAAGCAACGGTTGAATACCGTTTGACATGGTTCTTCTAAGGAATGACCGGTTCAAACGAAAAAAATTGCCGTCCGATTTTGTCGGACGGCTTTTTTTTTGTACTTTTGCGCATCATTTGTTTGCATTAAATGGTATTATGATGAAAAAACTGCTGGCATGCCTGGGGTTCGACCCGGCAAAGCATAGTGTACGGACAGAGTTGTTGGCAGGACTGACAACGTTTCTTACCATGTCATACGTTCTGGCCGTGAATCCACTCATCCTCAGTGAGGCAGGCATGGACAAGGGAGCCCTGTTCTCGGCAACTATCGTTTCGGCTGTCGTGGCCACGCTGGTCATGGCTTTCTATGCCAAGTTGCCCTTTGCGCTGGCCTCGGGCATGGGGCTCAACGCCTTCTTTGCCTATACGCTGGTGCTGGCCATGGGCTATACCTGGCAGGAGGCGCTGGCGGCGGTGTTGTTTGAGGGCGTGTTGTTTATCTTCCTCACCATCATGCGTGTGCGTGAGGCTATTGTGAATGCCATACCCCTCAACCTGCGCTATGGCATCTCGGTGGGCATAGGGCTGTTCATCGCCTATATAGGCCTGAAGAACGGCGACATCGTGGTGAGCAGCGAGGCTACGGTGACGGGACTGGGGCCATGGACGGCCACGTCGCTGCTGGCCATTGGCGGCGTGCTGCTGGGAGCGGTGCTCATGGCGCGGAAGGTGAACGGCGCCCTGTTCTATGCCATTATCATCATGACGGTGCTGGGCATACCCCTCGGCGTGACACAGATTCCCGACGACTTCTCGCCGGTGAGCCTGCCGTCATCGATAGACCCCATTGCCTTCCGCATGGACTTCGGCCGCTTCCTGACGCTTGACTTCAACTATTATATCGTGGTGCTCACCCTGCTGTTTATGGATCTCTTCGACACACTGGGCACGTTCATCGGTGCGGCAACCAGCGCAGGGATGGCCGACCCGAAGACAGGCCACGTTCATGGACTGAACCGTGCGCTGATGGCCGATGCTGTGGGAACGACGGTAGGTGCTTTCTGTGGCACATCGACCGTGACGACCTACGTCGAGAGCACCACGGGCATTGCTGCCGGCGGGCGCACAGGGCTGACATCGCTCACCGTGGCACTGCTGTTTCTGGTAGCCCTGTTCTTCTCGCCCCTGTTCATCATCATCCCCTCGGCAGCCACTACGAGTGCGCTGGTGCTGGTGGGCGTGCTGATGATGACGACGGTGAGAAAGATTCAGCTGGATGACCTCACCGAGGCCGTGCCCTGTTTCATCACCATCCTGATGATGCCCTTCACGGCCAGCATCAGCGACGGCATTGTGCTGGGCCTGCTGAGCTATGTGCTGATGAAGGTGTGCACGGGCCGCCACAAGGAGCTGTCGCTAGTGATGTATGTGCTGGCCTTCTTCTTTGTGCTGAAATACATCTTTAATTAAAAGGGAGTTAAAGTAGGAGTTTTAGAGCGAGAAATGATGAGGTTCATTTGGAAGTTTATTTGCCTTTTCGCCTTTTTACCTTTAGGCGTACTGGCGCAGAACGTGCAGTTGCACTATGACTTTGGCCGCAACCTCTATGCCGACGAGGAGGCAGGCCGACAGAAGGTGACCGTGACCTTGGAGCAGTTTAAGGCCGACCAGTGGGGCTCGTGGTTTTACTTTGTGGATGTGGACTTCAGCCGTAAGTTCACCGAGGCCGCCTATACGGAAATCTCACGAGAGATGAAGCTGGGCAGGCAGTCGCCCTTTGCCGCACATGTGGAGTATGACGGCGGCCTGAACAGAAGTGGTAGCTTCCAGCAGGCAGCCCTGCTCGGACCGGTCTGGAACGGCCACAACGCCGACTTTTCTACCACCTACAGTGTGCAACTGCTCTATAAGCGCTACTTCAAGAGCTACGGCTACACTTCGGCCTACCACAGCATGCAGCTGACGGGTCTGTGGAGCACATCCTTTCTCCGGAAGAAATTAACCTTTAGCGGCTTCATCGACTGTTGGCGCGGCGAGAAGGCCAACGGCCATGGGCAGCTGGTTGTCCTGACAGAGCCGCAGCTGTGGTATAACGCCACCGAACATCTGAGCATCGGCACAGAGGTGGAGATAAGCGACAACTTCGTCTACAACACGTCCAGCGACAAGACCTTCTTCGTCAACCCGACGCTGGGCCTGAAGTGGAATTTCTAGTAAAGATAAAAAAGTGAAAAGGTAAAATGAAAAAAAGACTGCTGGCTCTATCATTTGTCATTTGTCAATTATCATTTAGCCTTTCTGCTTTGGCAGAAAGGCGCGAAGTGCACATCCTTTCAGCCAACGACATGCACGCCAACATTCAGGTTTTCCCCGCGCTGGCCCATATCGCCGACTCGCTGCGTGCGCTCTACCCTGGGCTGCTCGTCTTTTCTGCCGGCGACAACCGCACGGGCGAGCCGCTGAACGACATGTACGAGATTCCTGCCTATCCCATGGTGGCCCTGATGAACCAGGTGGGTTTCAGCGCCACTACGCTGGGCAACCATGAGTTCGACTCCGGCCCCCGGGGGCTGGCGCGTCTCATCAACCTGTCGAACTTCAGCTATCTCTGTGCCAACTGCTATCCTGCCGACTCGCTTCGCCTGCATCTGCTGCCCACGAAGTCGTTCGATGTCGACGGCATACGCGTGGGTGTGGTTGGCGCCGTGCAGCTGGGCACCCACGGTCTGCCCGACACCCATCCCGACAACTGCTGGGGCATACGTTTCTCGCCTGTCAACGAGACGGTGGCCAAGTATGAGCGGCTGCGCCAGCAGAACGATGTGGTCATCCTCCTTTCCCACAACGGCTATGAGGCCGATGTCGAGTCATCGGCCCTCTTTCCCTGGATAGACATCATCATCGGCGGTCATACCCATACACAGATCAGTGGCGGCGAGACGCACAACGGCATCCTGATTACGCAGAATGTAAACCGCCTGAAGCGTGTCACCCATATTACCGTCATCCTCGACCGCGACAGCGTGGGCGCCCCTTGGCACATCGTGCGAAAGAAGGCCGACCTCATCGATGTGCAGCACCATACTGGCCGTAATGTGGCTGTGGAAGATATGGTGCGCTTCTTCTGCAGTAACCCCGCCTTTGAGCGACCGCTGACACAGGTGGAACAGCCGTTTGCCAGCTACGAGGAGCTGGGCTGCATGATGACCGATGCCTTCGTCGCTGAGACAGGTGCTGACGTGGCCATCCAGAACTACGGCGGCGTGCGCTACAGCGAGCATCCCGCTGGGCCTTTCACCGTGAGCGACGTGCTGCGGCTCGATCCTTTCAACAACGAGACGGTCATGATGGAACTGTCGGGAGAGGAGTTGCACCAGATGCTTGTCTCCTGCTGCAACAACGATGACGGCGCTTTCCCCTTCGTCAGCGGCATCCGCTGCGATGTGCAGCGCGATGCGGCAGACAGCGTCAGGGTGAAGAAACTCACGCTTTTCACCCCCGCAGGACGCAAGCTGAACCTGAAGCAGCGCTACCGCGTGGTGACCAATAACTATGTGTCGAGCATTGCCGATTCGCCGCGCCGCGACCAGGGACAGCTCCTCAACAGGAAGACGGCCGACATCATCATCAGCTATCTGGAGAAGCAGACTGGCATCAACTATCAGGGCGTGAGCCGTATTCGTCAGACTTGGAAATAACGAAAAGGGAATCATGGAGATAGCAGTCATCGCAATCTGTGCCTTCATCGTTGGCCTCGTCATCGGCATCCTCTATGCCAGGGGACCAAGACAGCGCCTGATGGCGGAGGCGGGGGCACTGCGCTCGCAACTGGAGGAGGCCAAGAGCCGCGAGGACGAGCATAAAGTGCATGTGCGTGAGCTGCTGGATCGTGTGAAGACAGAGGCTCAGGAGCGCCTGAAAGAGGAGAAGGACGACTGGCGGGAAGAGAGCGAACGCCTGATGGCAGAGCAGGATCGCCGACACAAGGAGGCGGTTGCTGCACAGCAGCAGCGTTTTGACGAGACGCTGGCCAGGGTGTCGGCGCAGGTGAAAAGCGCCACCGACGACATGCTGCGCCAGCGCCAGCGGGAGTTTGCCGAGAGCAGCCAGCAGAACCTGGGACAGATTGTAACGCCGCTGCGCGAGACCATTGACAAGATGAAGCAGTCGATGGCCGACAGTGCCCTCCGCCAGACGGAGCTGAGCGGACAGCTGAAAGCTAACATCGAGCAGATGATACGCCAGAGCGAGGCCGCACGGCGCAGTGCTGAAGAACTGACACGGGCTTTCAAGCACGGCTCGAAGGTGCAGGGCGACTGGGGCGAGCGTGTGCTCAGCGAGCTGCTCGACGGTCAGGGACTGACGCAGGGCGTGCACTATGATGTGCAGACCTACATCCGCGACGCCAAGGGAAATATCGTCACCGACGACAAAGGGGCTATGATGCGGCCAGACGTCATCCTCCACCTCGACCAGCGACGTGAGGTCATTATCGACTCGAAGGTCTCCATGACCGCCTTCATGGACTATGTCAACGCTGAGACCGAGCAGGAGCGCGACCGCTGCCTGAAGCTGCATGTCGACAGCATACGCCAGCATGTGAAGGAACTGGCCACCAAAGACTATTCCTCCTACATCCAGCCGCCAAAGGTGCGCATGGACTATGTCATCATGTTCGTACCCCATAGCGGAGCCCTCTGGGCGGCGCTCAATGCCCAGCCCGACCTGTGGCGGAAGGCTATGGAGCGCAATGTCTTCATAGCCGACGAGCAGACGCTTTTCGCCGCATTGCGAATCATCAGCCTCACCTGGACGCAGATTGCCCAGGCCCAGAACCATGAGAAGGTCTACGCCCTCGCCGCTGAGATGCTCGACCGCGTGGGGCAGTTTGTGAAGAAATATCAGGCGCTGGGCAAGGCGCTGGAGATGGCCCAGAAAGCATACGAGGACGGCGACCGCAAGCTGCAGCCCACCGGTCAGAGCATTCTCCAGACCAGTGCCAAGCTCATCAAGCTTGGTGCCAGGCAGAGCGACAAGAACCCCCTGCCGCAGCTCACAGATATAGATGACATCCCACAGATAGAATCACAGACCCTATCCTTAACCCAGACAGGACTGGAGCCCCTATCCCTGACTCCTCCCCTTGAGGACAGGGAACTACTTGCGGAAGAAAATGAGACCAATGATCACCATACTGGGTCCGACCGCTAGCGGGAAGACCCCGCTGGCCGTAGCCGTTGCCCGTGCCCTGCCCCCTACCGCCGGTGGACAGGTCGGTGGTGAGATTATCTCCGCCGACTCGCGTCAGGTCTACCGCCGCATGGACATAGGCACCGGCAAAGACCTCAGCGACTATGGCTTTGCAGCCCCATCTCCCGTCGCTGCGCCTTCCTCCCCCTCCGTCGCTGCGCCCTTTTCCCCCTCCGCGCCCGCACCTTCTGCCCCTGTGTCCGCACCTTCCCTCCCTGTGTCCGTGGGCGAGGGTTTCCCCCTCGCTGTCCCCTACCATCTCATCGACATCTGCGAGCCGGGCACCAAGTACAGCCTCTTCCAGTACCAGCAGGATTTCTTCGATGCCTACGAGCAGATTCGAAGCCGTGGGGGGCTGCCCATCCTCTGCGGCGGCACGGGGCTTTACATCGAAGCCGTGCTGAAAGGCTACCAGCTTTCGCCAGTCCCCCAGAATCCTGAGCTGCGCCAAAGCCTGGAGGGGAAAACACTCGACGAGCTGACGCAGATGCTCATCGGTCTGAAAGCCCGTAATGGCTCGAACATGCACAACACCACCGATGTCGACTCCTGTCAGCGGGCCATCCGTGCCATAGAGATAGAAACCTACAACCTGGAACACCCCGCTCCGTTGAGGGAGCTGCCGGCAGTACCCTCGTGCATCATCGGTGTGAACATCGACCGCGACCTGCGCCGCGAGAAAATCACCCGTCGGCTGAAGGCCCGCCTCGACGAGGGCATGATCGACGAGGTGCGTGGACTGCTGGCAGAGGGCATTCCCGCAGAAAACCTCACCTACTACGGGTTGGAATACAAATTCGTGACGGAGTATGTCACCGGCCTGCTCAGCTACGACGAAATGTTCCGTCGTCTGGAGATTGCCATCCACCAGTTTGCCAAGCGGCAGATGACCTGGTTCCGGGGCATGGAGCGCCGTGGCTTCACCATCCATTGGATTGACGCCACCCTGCCCATGGAGGAGAAGGTAGCACAGATTCTTGAAATGATTGCAGCCTAAATTGTAAATTGTCAGATAGAAAATGGAAGAGACACGCTGGGGCATACTCTACTGCCCACGAAACGGCATAAAGAGCAAGCGCAAGCGCTGGGAACGGCTGCAGAAAGAGCTGGACGCACGGGGCGTGAAGTACGACATGGTGCAGAGTGAGAGCAGCAGCAGTGTGGAGCGCCTGGTCACTATGCTTATCCGCAATGGCTACAAGATGATTGTCATCGTGGGGGGAGACTCGGCTCTGAACGATGCCGTGAACTGCCTGATGAACGAGGAGCACGGCGTGCGCGAGCAGGTGATGCTGGGCGTGGTGCCCAACGGCTCGTTGAACGACTTTGCCCGTTTCTGGGGCTTCAATGAGGATGACGACGCACAGACCGTGGACTGGCTGAACAAGAGACGTGTCAGAAAGGTGGACCTGGGCTGCATACGCTTCACCGACAAGCTGGGCGAGCAGCAGCACCGCTACTTCCTGAACTGCGTGAACATCGGCACCACGGCCGACATCATGAACCTGCGTCAGCAGACCCGCCGTCTGCTTTGGTCGCGTACGCTGTCGTTCATCGTGTCAGTCGTGCTGAACATCTTCCGCCGCAAGGACTACAAGATGCGCCTTCGTGTGAACAGCGAGACGATAGACCGCCGCGTGATGACCGTCTGCGTGGGTAATGCTTTGGGCTACGGACAGACACCCAGTGCCGTGCCATACAGCGGTATGCTCGACCTGGCAGTGGTCTACGACCCCCAGCTGCTGCAGCTGTTCAGCGGTCTATGGCTGCTCATCTCTGGCCGTTTTCTCAACCATCGCTCCGTACATCCTTTCCGCACACGGGAACTCATCGTCGAGGAGGCCCGCCATGCCCTAGTGGGCATCGACGGACGGCTGATGAAGCAGCCCGTAGGGCAATATACCGTCACTGTAGAGCCAGAAGTTATCAATTTCCTCATCCCCGACTAGGCTTCGGCATGATATTTGCTGTATCTTAAATAAAGAAAGGAGATAGAAGATATGGCATTTATTGACTACTACAAAATCTTGGGAGTTCCCAAGGACATAGCGCAGAAGGATGTGAAGAAGGCATACCTGAAGCGCGCCAAGCAGTTTCACCCCGACCTGCACCCCGACGACCCGAAGGCGAAGGCCAAGTTCCAGGCGTTGAACGAGGCATACGATGTCATCGGAGACCCGGAGAAGCGGAAGAAGTACGACCAGTATGGTGAGCAGTGGCGCGAGGCAGAGCAGTTCCAGCAGGGTGGGGCAGGCTTCCGTGGCGGCGGTGGCTCGCCCTTTGAGGGTTTTGACTTCAGCAACTTCCAGGGCGGTGGCGGCTTCAGCTCGTTCTTCGAGAATCTCTTTGGTGGTGGCGGTCGTGGCGGCGCTTCAGGCTTCACCAGCAATTTTGGCGGCTTCGGTCGTCAGCAGGCTCAGCCCCATGAGACGCAGGCTTCCATGAACCTCGACATGTACACCGCCTTGCTAGGCGGCGAGGTGATGGTTGGCTTGAGCGATGGCCAGAAGCTGAAGCTGAAGGTGAAACCTGGTACCCAGCCCGGACAGAAAGTCAGGCTGCGCGGCAAGGGGCAGGGCGGCACCGACCTCATCCTGACCTATAATGTCACGCTGCCCACGCAGCTCAGCGAGCGGCAGAGACAGCTGCTTGAAGAGATGCGCCGTAGCTGAGTCCTTGGCTTTTTTGCAGCACCAATATGGAATCATTTCACGAGTGCAGCTATTACCAACGGTTAGACGACGGCATGGTGGAGTGCCGGCTCTGCCCGCACCACTGCCGCATTCCTCATGGAAAGACGGGGCGGTGCCGCAGTCGCCGCAACCAAGACGGCGTTCTCATGAGCGAGGTCTATGGAAGACCTTGTGCGCTGGCTGTCGACCCCATTGAGAAGAAGCCCCTCTACCACTTCCATCCCGGCACCACCTGCCTGTCCATCGCTTGTACGGGCTGTAACTTCCGCTGCCTGAACTGTCAGAACTACGACATCTCGCAAGCCGCATCCGTGGACAGCGTGTTCTCCGAAGACACCCTCTCTCCCGAACAGGTGGTCAGCCTCTGCATGAAGCACCGCTGCCCCGGCATCGCCTACACCTACACCGAGCCGCTCACCTATATAGAATATGTGAAGGACTGCGCCCGCCTGGCCCATGAGAATGGTCTGTGGAACATCCTCGTTACGGCGGGCTATGTCTGTCAAGAGCCACTTGCCGACCTGCTGCCCTGGCTTGATGCCGCCAACATCGACCTCAAGTCGTTCAGCGACGACATCTACCAGCGCGTCAGTGGCGGCCATCTCCAGCCAGTTCTCGACACCATCCTCGCCATGCGCGATGCCGGTGTGTGGATAGAGATTACCAACCTTGTCATCCCGACTGTGAATGACGACATGGACATGATTCGCCGTATGTGCCGTTGGCTTGTCGCTAACGGTCTTGCGAAGACACCCCTCCACTTCAGCCGTTTCTTTCCCCGCTACAAGATGCTGAATCTGCCGCCCACACCAGTCCAGACCTTGCGTGCGGCGAGGCAAATCGCCCTTGACGAAGGCCTGCAGTATGTGTATCTGGGAAATGTCTGATTTCTAGATTTTTGCAAGGAACTCCTCGGCACGCTGAAGGTCTTCCGGCGTGTCGATGCCCACGGTCTCCACGTCGGTAAGCCCCACCTTGATGCGATAGCCGTTCTGCAGCCACCGCAGCTGTTCCAGGCTTTCGGCCTTCTCTAGTGTGCTCTGTGGCAGCCTTGTGATTTCGGCCAGTACCTCGCGGCGGTAGGCATAGATTCCCAGATGCTTCAGATAGGGATAGCTGTCAAGCCATTCGCTGCGCTCCTTGCCACGGCAGAAGGGGATGACACTGCGGCTGAAGTAGAGGGCATAGCCTCGCACGTCGGTGACAATCTTCGGCGAGTTGGGGTTCTCCACAGCCTCCATCGTCTCGAAAGGCTTCCCTATAGTGCCAATCTGCGTCTCGGCGTCGTCGAAGAGGTGCATCAGCGTTTCCAGCTGTGAGCGCTGGATGAAAGGCTCGTCGCCCTGCACGTTGATGATGACATCGGCGTCGGCGCCAATTTTCTCGGCTGCCTCCTCTATGCGGTCGGTGCCGCTCTGATGGTCGCTGCGTGTCATCACAGCCTGCCCGCCGAATGCCTCCACCGCACGGAAGATTCGCTCGTCGTCGGTAGCCACCCAGACGGGGGGAAACTGAGAGTTGAGAACTGAGCGCTGAGAACTGAGGGCCTCGGCCACTTGCTCGTAAACGCGCTGGATGACGGTCTTTCCACCCAGCATGGCCAGCGGCTTGCCGGGGAAGCGCGTCGATGCATAGCGCGCTGGTATGATGCCTATAAACTTCATGGCTATTGTCTTGTTTTTCCTGCAAAGTTACAAAATATTCTTAATTCTATGGCTGAAAATCTTAAAATCTTTGCCCGCGTGCTGTTTTTTTTGTACTTTTGGAGGTTAAAACACGATAACGCATGAAATTCCGACAGATAATTCTTACAATATCACTTCTTATTTTGCCCTGCATGACCCATGCACAAAGCATCACACTGGGGTCGTGCACCACCCGCGACGGTGGTGAATACAACGGCCAGATGGCTCAGGGCAAGCCCCACGGCAAAGGCAAGACTACATGGAAAAACGGCAACTGGTATGAGGGCGACTACGTAAAAGGCAAGCGTCAGGGCAACGGCACCTACGTCTTTGCCGACGGCGAGCGCTACGAAGGGCAGTGGCTGGACGACCATCAGCACGGGCAGGGAACCTACTGGTTCCTGAACAACAACCGCTACGAGGGTCTCTGGTATGCTGACTACCAGCAGGGGCACGGCGTGATGCACTACTACAACGGCGACGTCTACGACGGCAACTGGCATGCCGACAAGCGGCAGGGCAAGGGAAAATACACCTTTGCCAGCGGTGAATGGTACGACGGCGACTGGAAGGACGACCAGAAGCACGGACAGGGCATCTTCCAGTGGGGCGACGGTTCGAACTACGAAGGGCAGTGGGCCAACAACAAGCGCAACGGCAAGGGCACGTACAAATATGCCAGCGGCGACCTCTACGTGGGGCAGTGGCAGGATGACGTGCAGCACGGCAAAGGCATCTACCGTTTCCAGAACGGCGATATCTACGAGGGCGATTATGTGAAAGGCGCACGCACAGGTACCGGCATCATCAAATATGCCAACGGCGACCAGTACACAGGGCAGTTCCGCGATGGCGACAAGAGCGGACAGGGCACTGTGGTGTGGGCTAACGGCACACAATATCAGGGCCAGTGGCAGAACGACAAGCCCAACGGAAAGGGGAAGCTGTCGACCAAGCAGGGTGATACTGTAGAAGGACAGTTCAAGGACGGCCAGCCCAACGGCGAGTGTATAGGTCACATGAGCGACGGCTCGAAGTTCAAGGCCACATTCGTGAACGGGCTGCGCCACGGGTTTGCCATTGAGGAGACGAAAGAAGGCGTCCGCTTCGAGGGCAGCTACAGCAATGGCAGGCGCGACGGCGACTTTGTGGAGAAAGACCGCAACGGCAATGTCACCGCCAAGGGCACCTACATCAATGGCATTCGTAAGCTTCAAACGCCATAAGTTAGGGGGTAGGGGGCCTGAACAAGCGCAGACCGCCTTCCTCCTGTATGACATATAATAACAGATAAAACCGGGTTTGCATGACCGCTTGTTCAGACCCCATCCCCCTAGCCTAGGGGACTTAAACTATGGTAATCGATACACTTGACAACTTCGGCAAGTATGTGGGAATCAATCCGCTCTTCGCCGACGTGGAGAAATTTCTCCATGACAACGACCTGAGTAAGATGGAGCCCGGCAAGTATGCCATCAAGGGCGACGACCTCTTCGTGAACATCCAGTTGGCCAAGGGACGCACACCCGATGCTGCCGTGCTGGAGACCCATCGCCGGATGATTGACATCCAGATTCCCCTCGACGGCCCTGAGACCTTCGGCTTCACGCCCCTCTGCCGTCTGCCAGAAGCAGCATACGATGCTGAGAAAGACATCACAAAGTATGGCGACCTGATGGCTGAGAGCTTTGTCGGCTGTCAGCCTGGCATGTTCGCCGTCTTCTTCCCGCAGGATGGCCATGCCCCTTGCATCACCATGGCTCCTGAAATCAAGAAAGCTATATTCAAGGTGAAGGCTTGAACACACTGCCGATTCCTCTCTGGGGAGGGGTAGTTCAGACAGACAATAACAAATAAAAAACAATAACACAATGGCAAAGAAAGAAAATACTACAGGAAAGACGGTAAAACGCAGTAGTAAAAGTAATCAAAAGCCTCTTCCTTCCGGAGGGGAAGAGAGCAGGCTTCATATTGGCCTCGTACAGAACGACTCCTGGTTGGAACCCTTTGAGGATGCCATCCGAGGGCGTCACGATCATGCCCTGTGGAAAATCAGCCAGCTGACGAAGAACGGCAAGAAGACCCTGAGCGATTTCGCCACCGGTCACCTCTATTTCGGCCTGCACAAGCTGACGCGCGGCTGGGTGTTCCGCGAGTGGGCGCCCAATGCCACGGAAATCTATCTCATCGGCGACTTCAACGACTGGCAGGAGGACGAGCACTACAAGATGAAGCGCATTGAGGGCACCGGCAACTGGGAACTGAAGCTGAAGGAGAAAGACCTCAAGCACGGCCAGCTCTACAAGATGAAGGTGAAGTGGAACGGTGGCGAGGGCGAGCGCATTCCCGCCTGGTGCCGCCGTGTGGTGCAGGACGAGCAGACGAAGATCTTCTCTGCCCCGGTCTGGAATCCCGCCGTGCCCTACGTGCGGAAGAAGGCCGGCTTGAAGCCCAAGAAGAACCCGCTGCTCATCTACGC